>Ga0207675_100000103_pt1 | contig 67419 bp, 59 predicted proteins | sample KBSSwiS42_FD_184305 | JGI IMG/M metagenome (GOLD analysis project Ga0207675, IMG submission 184305) | Switchgrass rhizosphere microbial communities from Kellogg Biological Station, Michigan, USA - KBS Switchgrass S4-2 (SPAdes) (version 2) | ecosystem: Host-associated > Plants > Roots >...
AAACCACCGTGACCTCGCCGTCGGCACCCCGCCCGGCGGCTCCTGCCACGCGAGCCGCCGCTGCGGCGCCGCGCGTGTCCACCCCGGCGATCGCCGCCGCGGTGGCGACCTTGGTCGCCGCGGCGGGCGGCATGGCCTGGTGGCTGACGCGCGACGACGCGGGCGACGCGACATCGACGATGGCTGCGCTGCCGCCCCCGACGCCGACGTCGCCATCGGCCACCGTCAGTGCCGCGACGCCGGCGCCTGCGCCCGTCGAGGCAGCTCCGCCGCCGTCGCAGCCATCCCCGGCGCCACCGGCCCCGGCAGAGCTCGAACTCGCGCGCCCTGCGTCCGCTGCGCTCGCGCCACCGGCGCGGGCACCGGCACCGCCCGCGACACCGGCGCCCAAGCCGGCCGACCCGTGGCAGGTGCAACGCAGCCGGGTGGAGACCGCGCGCGCGCCCCAGACGACGGGGCAGGCGATGCGGTTGCTGCTCGACGTGAAGGGCGCCGACGAGCGCGACCTGCTGGCCGATTTCGACCGCATGCTCGCCGACCTGCCGGCCCACAGCGCGCTCGCTTTCGGGGTGCGCGACGGCCAGCTGCGCTGGCGCACGCAATCGAAGGCGGCCGACGGGGCCGCCGCAGCGCGGCTGGCGCTGCAGCGCTGCAACGACAAGCTGCCGGCGCCGTGTCGCGTGGTGTGGCGCGACGGCGAGTTCGGCACCAGCGCGTTCCTCGAAGCGACGTCGACGCTCGGCGCGCTCGACGTCGCCACGGTGCGCAGCTTGGCACTGCGTGCCGTCGCGGGCGAACTCAAGACCTGGCGCGAACAGCTCGCCGCCGCGACGCCGGGCGCCCCAGCGCCACCGGCGCCCGCCCCGAAGCCCACTGCTGCGCCGGTACCGCCCTATGGCACGGTGCCAACCCCCGCCCCGGCACCGGCCGCCCCGGCGCCGGCGCCGGTCGTGCGGGCTTCCACGGCACCGCCGAGCCAGCCATCGGCTGCATCCGCACCGCTCCCATCGACCCCGCCTGGCACGGGGTCTGCGCCTGCCCCCGTGGTGGCGGCGGCCACGCCGCGGCCACCGGCCGCCGAGGCCCCCGCTCCGAGCGTCGGCGACTGGCAGCGTGCCCAGTCGGCCCTGCGCGCCTCGCCGGGGCCGTCATCGCTCGCCGATGCATTGATCGTGATGCTCGGAGCGCAGACCGAGGCCGACGTCGAAGCGCTGCGGCGGTTCGGGTCAGCGATGAAGCGCCTGCGCTGGATCAGCGCGTTGGCCATGGGGGAGAGCCGCAATGGCGTGATCGCCTACGGCTACTCGTCGAACCAACCCAAGGAATCGTGGGCGCAGGAGCGTGCGCTCCAGGAATGCGCGCGCGCCACGAACTCGCCTTGCGCCGTGGTCTTCGTCAATGGCGACGCACGCAACACCGAACTGGCCGCGCTGGCAGGAAAGCTCGCATCGCGCTCGCAGGCCTCCGTGCGGCACGCCTTCATCGAATCCACCAAACAGACCCTCGCCCGCGGCACTGGACTCTAGATGACCTCCTCCTACACCGACTGCTTTGCCCAGACCTATGTCGAGGCGCGCAGCCTCTTCCTGCGCAGCGCCGCCGACGCCGGACTCCAGGCGCAGTCGCACGAGCATCCGAAGCGCGGCCGCGATGGCGAAACACTGGCGATGGACGTTGCGCTGCTCGGCGCGCGCGATGCAAACGCGCTGTTGGTCTTGAGCAGCGCCTGCCACGGCGTCGAAGGGTTTTGCGGCTCGGGCGCACAGGTTGCATTGCTCCGCGACCCCGAGTTCCACGCCGCAGCGCAACGCAGCGGCACCGCCGTGCTCTTCGTGCACGCGCTCAACCCCTACGGCTTCTCGTGGTGGCGGCGCACCACGCACGAGAACGTCGACCTGAATCGAAACTTCCACGACTTCGAGCAGCCGCTGCCGCCCAACGCGGCGTACGACGAGATCGCATCGTGGCTGGTGCCCGATCACTGGCCGCCGCCGGCGGACGCCAACGCGGCGATGCAGCGCTACCTCGCGCGGCACGGTGAGAAGGGCTTCCAGTCGGTGGTGTCGAGCGGGCAGCACAAGCACCCGCACGGCCTCTTCTTCGGCGGGCGCGCCCCGACCTGGAGCAACCAGACGCTGCGCGCGGTGCTGCGCGAGCACGGCCGACGCTGCGCGCGCCTGGGCTGGATCGACTTTCATACCGGCCTCGGGCCGAGCGGCATCGGCGAGCGCATCTTCGCGTGCCGCGACGATGCAGCCGCCTACGCACGGGCACGCCGCTGGTGGGGACAGGAAGTGACCTCGATCTACGACGGCAGTTCGACCTCGGCGTTCCTCACTGGATTGATGTGGCTGGCTGCGTACCAGGAGTGCCCGCAGGCCGAGTACACGGGCATTGCGTTGGAGTACGGCACGCTGCCGGTGCTCGACGTGATGAATGCGTTGCGCGCCGACCAGTGGCTCGAGAACCACCCGGAGGCCGGCGCCGAGCAACGCCAGGCGATCAAGCGGCTGGCGCGCGACGCCTTCTACACCGACACCGACGACTGGAAGCAGGCGATCGTCGAGCAGGCGCGCGACGCGACGCTGCAAGGGCTCGCCGGGCTGGCGCAGACCTGACGCGCAACGCGCAAGGCTACGCGCGCGCGGGCCACCAGCCGTGCGCGCGCAGCGCCCGCTCGCATGCGGCCGCGTCGGTGAACTGCAGCGCCTTCCAACCGATCGTGCGCGCCGCCTCGACGTTGGCCGCGATGTCGTCGAGCAGCACCAGCCGATCGGCCGGCGCATCGAAGTGCCGGCTCGCCAGCTCGTACAGCGCCGCCTCGGGCTTGATCAGCTGCACGTGCGACGAGTAAAGGCCGCGCTCGAAATGCTGCATCAGCTCCGGGTGCGTGCGGTCCAGGTGCGCGGCGTAGGGCCGCGGCATGTTCGACAGGAAGTGCAACGTCACGCCGACCGCGCGCAGACGCAGCAGCATGTCGACCGTGTCGGGCCGGGGCGTCAGTGACGGCGGCACACCGGCCACCAGCGCGGCCACGTCGGGCGACGGCAAGCCGGTGCGGGTGGCGATGCGGTGCACCAGCTCGTCGGCCTCGAGCACGCCGCGGTCGAACTGGGCCCAATCACCGCCGAAGCCCTGGAACACGCCGGAGACCAGGCGCACCACCGCGGCATCGTCGCCGGCGTGTGCCGGCAGAAAGCGTTGCACCAGCTCGCGCGGCCGCCAGTTGAACAGCACACCGCCGAAATCGAACACGATGCGCAGAGCGCCGGGCTCGTCGCTCATGCGCTGTTGCACCCGCGCGGTGGCCAGTGCAGCACGAAGTCGCGCTGCGCGCTGGTCTCAGGGGACTCCGGCATCCACGCCAGCCGCGCCAGCGTGCTGCGCTTGAAGGCGATCAACGCCAGCGCCGCGGGCGGCGCCAGCCCCTGCGCTACCAGCCAGCAACCCAGTGCGGTGCCGGTGCGGCCAACGCCGGCGTGGCAGTGCAGGTACACGCGCGCGCCAAGCTGCAACTCGGCATCGAGCCATTGGAGGATCGCGTGCATGAGGTCGATGCCGGGCACCCCGTAGTCAGTGATCGCAAAGCCGTGCCAGCGCGCGCGGTCGGGCAACAGGCCGGCATAGGGCGAGTGCGCCGGCTCGCCGCACGTGAGGTCGATGAAGCTGTCGACGCCGGCGTCGAGCAGCGCGTGCAGGTGGGTGGATGGATGCGCGCCGGCCAGGAAGCGGCCCGGCCACACCCAGTAGCAATCGGCGTGCGGCAGCGCGTGCGCATCGCCGGGCGCGTGCAGCGCCTCGGGCGGACAGGGCGACACGGCTGACAACGTCAGTGCGACAGGATCTTCGACAGAAAGTCCTTCGCCCGGTCGGTCTTCGGGTGATGGAAGAACTCCGTCGGCGTGTTCTGCTCGACGATCTGGCCCTGGTCCATGAAGATCACGCGGTCGGCCGCCTGGCGTGCGAAGCCCATCTCGTGCGTGACGCACAGCATCGTGATGCCTTGCTTCGCGAGGTCGACCATCACCTCGAGCACCTCGTTGATCATCTCGGGGTCGAGCGCGGAGGTCGGCTCGTCGAACAGCATGATCTTCGGCGTCAAGCACAGCGCGCGTGCAATGGCCACGCGCTGCTGCTGGCCGCCCGACAGCTGCAGCGGGTACTTCTGCGCCTGCTCGGCAATGCGCACACGCTTGAGCTGCGTCATCGCTTTGTCTTCGGCCTCTTTCTTCGGCATCTTGCCGACCCACATCGGCGCCAACGTCAGGTTCTCGAGCACCGTCAGGTGCGGGAACAGGTTGAATTGCTGGAACACCATGCCGACGTTGCGGCGCACCGCGTCGATCGCCTTCACGTCGTCGGTGAGCTCGATGCCGTCGACCGTCAAGTGCCCGCTCTGATGCTCTTCGAGGCGGTTGACGCAGCGGATCAGCGTGGACTTGCCCGAGCCCGACGGCCCGCAGATCACGATGCGCTCGCCCTTGGCGACCCGCAACTCGATGTCGCGCAGCACGTGGAACTGACCGTACCACTTGCTGACCTTGTCGAACATGATGATCGGCGCTTCGTTGTCGTTCATTCGCAGTCCCTCACTGCCTTCGCATGCCCGTGTTCAGATAGGCCTCGACCCAGCGGCTGTAACGCGACAGCGCGATGCAGAACACGAAGTAGATCGCCGCGACGAACAGCTGGCCTTCGAGGAAGAACTTGCGCCAGTCGGCGTCGCCGAGCGCCAGCTGCAGCGCGCCGGTGAGGTCGTACAGGCTGACGATGGTGACCAGCGACGTGTCTTTGAACGTGCTGATGAAGCTGTTGACGATGGCCGGCACCACCAGCCGCAGCGCCTGCGGCAGCACGATCTTGCGTGTGGTCTGCCAGTAGGTCAGGCCCAGCGCCTGCGCCGCCTCGACCTGGCCCTTGGGCAGCGCCTGCAGGCCGCCGCGCACCACCTCGGCCAGGTAGGCGGCGGCGAACAGCGTCATGCCCACCAGCACGCGCAGCAGCACGTCGATCGTCGTGCCCTGCGGCATGAACAGCGGGAACATGAACGACGCCATGAACAGCACCGAGATCAGCGGCACGCCGCGGATCAGCTCGACGTACAGCACGCACACCGCACGGATCGCCGGCAGCTTGGAAGTGCGCCCGAGCGCCACCAGGATCGCCAGCGGGAATGCCACCGCCAGGCTCACCACCGACAGCGCCAGCGTGAGCGGAAAGCCGCCCCAGCGCGAAGTCTCGACCGGCGTCAGGCCGAGCATGCCGCCGCGCATCAGCACGTAGCACACCGCGAGCACTGCCAGCCACAGCGGCGCGAGCCACGGCTTCCAGAACGGGCGCAGGCAGCTCGCGACCAGCAGCGCGATCAACACCGCGCACGCCAGCAGGGGCCGCCATTGCTCCTCGAACGGATAGCGGCCGAACAGGATCAGGCGGCCCTTCTCGGCCACAACGCCCCAGCACGCGCCGTGCTCGTGCGCGGCGCGGCATGCCGCGTTGTCGGGCGCGAACACCGCATGAACGATCGACCAGCCGAACAGCGGCGGCACCAGCCACAGCAGCATCAACACCGTCACGACGGTGGCCAGCGAATTGAGCCAGCCATCGAAGAAGTTGCGCCGGATCCAGGCGAGCGCGCCCCGCGTGGCCACCGGCGGCGGGCGGCTCTCGATCGGCGCGAAGACGACGGCGCTCATGGCCGAAGCGCCGCGCCGAGCACAACCAGCACCGTGCCGCCCAGGCAAGCGGCCGCGGCGCCGGCCGCGCCGCTGCGCCGGCGGCGCTCCTGCGAGGGGGAGGCTGCCGTGGAGCCGCTCCGGGGGTGGTCCATCACCGCTCCTTGATCGCCGCGCGGCGGTTGTACCAGTTCATCAAGGCCGAGGTCAGCAGCGACATCGTCAGGTAGCACGCCATCACGATCGCGATGCACTCGATGGCGCGCCCGGTCTGATTGAGCGACGTGTTGGAGATCGACACCAGATCGGGGTAGCCCACTGCCACCGCGAGCGACGAGTTCTTCGTCAGGTTGAGGTACTGATTGGTCATCGGCGGGATGATCACGCGCAGTGCCTGCGGCAGTTGCACCAGGCGCAGTTCCCTGGTGCGATTGAGGCCGAGCGACACGCTGGCCTCGTGCTGGCCATAGGGCACCGACTGAATGCCGGCGCGCACCACCTCGGCGATGTAGGCTGCCGTGTAGATGGTCAGGCCGAGCAGCACGGTGAGGAACTCCGGAGTCACTGCGCCGCCGCCCACCACGTTGATCTCGGTCTTCTCGGGCATGTCGAAGCCGTTGGGCGCGCCACCGACGAGCCAACCCAGCGCGGTGGCCAGCACCACGATCACCAGCGCCGGCAACAAGAACATCGGCGCCTGGCCGGTGGCGTCGTGGCGTGCCCTGACCCAGCGGGCCCACCCCCAGACGCCGAGCAAGCCGACACCGAAGCCTGCGATCGTGGCCCACTGTGCGGGCACCCATTCGGGATGCGGGAACTGCAGGCCGTTCTTGCTGAAGAAGATGCCCGGCAGCGGATGCATCGCCTCTTCGATCGGCGGCAGCATCTCGGTGAGGACGAAGTACCAGATGAACAACTGCAGCAGCAGCGGCACGTTGCGGACCAGGTCGACGTAGGCGCCGCTCAACGAGCGCACCAGCAGGTTGCGCGACAGGCGCCCGATGCCCACCAGCGTGCCGATGATCGTCGCCAGCAAGATGCCGGCGATTGCGACCCGGAAGGTGTTGGACAGCCCGACCAAAAACGCCTTGCCGTAGCTCTCGGAAGAATCGAACGGCACCACGCTCTCGCCGATCGCGAACCCCGCGGGCTGCGTGATGAAGTCGAAGCCGCTCTTGATGCCGCGCAGACGCATGTTCTCCAGCGTGTTGGAGAACAGGTACGCGCCCGCCGCAACGATCAGCGCCAGCACGATCACCTGGTACAGCACGCCTCGAAAGGCCTTGCTGCGCCAGGACCAGCTGCGGGATTTGGGCGGAGCACTCACGAGAGATCAGCCGGACCGGGTTCGCCCGCTGGTGGACCCTTCGTTTCGTCGTCCCTCACCGCACGGGCGGCGCGTACATGAAGCCGCCCTTGCTCCACAGGTTGTTGGCACCGCGCGGCAGCTTCAGCGCCGACTTCGGGCCCACGTTGCGCTCGAAGATCTCGCCATAGTTGCCCACCGCCTTGATGGCACGGTAAGCCCAATCCTTGTCGAGGCCGAGCAGCTTGCCGGTGTCTTCCGAAGTGCCGAGGATGCGTTGCACCACCGGATCCTTGCTGTCCTTGACCATCTCGTCGACGTTGGCCTGCGTGATGCCGTATTCCTCGGCCTCGATCAACGCGAACACCACCCACTTGGCGATCGTGAAGAACTCGTCGTCGCCTCGGCGCACCGACGGCCCCAACGGCTCCTTGGAGATCAGTTCGGGCAGGATCACGTGGTCATCGGGATTGCCGGCTTCCTTGTTGCGCACCGAGGCCAAGCCCGACGCGTCGGTGGTGTAGGCCTGGCAGCGTCCGGCGAAGTAGGCCTTGTTGGTGGCTTCCTGCGTCTCGAACACCACCGGCTTCATGTTTAGGCCGCTGGCCTTGGAGTAGTCGTTCAGGTTCTTCTCGGTGGTGGTGCCCGACTGCACGCACACCGTGGCGCCCTTCAGCTGCTTGGCCGAAGTGATCTTGCTTTTCTTGGTCACCATGAAGCCCTGGCCGTCGTAGTAGGTGGTGCCGGTGAAGAACAGGCCCAGCGAGGCGTCACGCGTCAGCGTCCAGGTGGTGTTGCGCGACAGGATGTCGATCTCGCCCGACTGCAGCGCCGCGAAGCGCTGCGATGCGTTCAGCGGCACCCACTTGATCTTGTTGGCGTCGTTCAGCATGGTGGCGGCGAGCGCCTTGCACACGTCGACGTCCAGACCGGCCCAGTTGCCCTGGCTGTCTGCAGCGGAGAAGCCCGGCAGACTGGGATTGACGCCGCATATCAGCTGACCGCGTTGCTTGATGGCATCGAGCGTCTTGCCGGCGTGCGCTGCCCCGATGAAGCTGAGGGCGAGCATCGCGGCCACGGCGTGTTTGATCATGTTGGAATCTCCTGACGGTTTGGCAATGCCGGATTGTCACGAGCCGCAATGGCCCGGCATACCGAGCAAATACCGATGCAGGGATCGTGCCTGGCCGGGCCGGCGGGGTCAGCGGGCCGGTGCTGTGCACACCGCACACGCATTGCCGCAGCGGCTCACCGCCGCAGCCACCCGAGCAAACCCGCAGTGGAGCCGTCCAGCCCCTGCACGTCGCCGCTGTCGAAGCGGGGCAGCAGTTCGTTGCACAACGCCTTGCCAAGCTCGACACCCCATTGATCGAAGCTGTTGATGCCCCACACGGCGCCACTGGTGAACACCCGGTGCTCGTACAGGGCGATCAGCGCACCCAGGCTGCGCGGCGTCAGCGCATCGAGCACCAGCGTCGTGCTCGGCCGGTTGCCCGGAAAAGCGCGATGGCGCGCCAGCACATCGGGGTCGATGGTGGGCGACGCGCTGGGCGCGCGCTCGCTGCGCGCCTGCGCCGCGCTCTTGCCCTGCATCAGCGCCTGGCTCTGCGCCAGGCAATTGGCAAGCGCCTTGCGATGCAATGCGGCGTGGCTGTGCGACGGCTGGCGCACCGCGATGAACTCCAGCGGAACCACGTCGGTCCCCTGGTGCAGCATCTGGAAGTACGCGTGCTGGCCGTTGGTGCCGGGCTCGCCCCACACCACCGGGCTGGTGCCGTACGCGAGCGCCTGGCCATCGAGGTCGACGCTCTTGCCGTTGGATTCCATCTCCAACTGCTGCAGATAGGCCGGCAGGCGTCTCAGTCCCTGGTGGTAGGGCGCGACCGAGCGGCTGCTGAAGCGGTGAAAGTCGCGATACCAGACGTCGAGCAGCCCGAGTTGCGCCGGCAGATTCGATTCCAGCGGCGCCTCGGCGAAGTGGCGGTCCATCGCGTGCGCGCCCGCCAGCAGCGCGCGGAAGTGCTGGGCGCCGATCGCGATCGCGATCGGCAGCCCGATCGCGCTCCACATCGAGTAGCGACCACCCACCCAGTCCCAGAACCCGAACGTGGTCTGAATGCCGAACGCCGCGGCGGCCGCGAGGTTGGTGGTGACTCCGACGAAGTGGCGCGCGATGTCGCGCCCGCCCTGCGCCAGGAACCACTGGCGCGCCACTTCGGCGTTGGCCATGGTCTCCTGCGTCGTGAAGGTCTTCGACGCGATCACGAACAGCGTCGACTCGGGGCGCAGCCGGCGCAGCACCGGCGCGATGTCGTGGCCGTCGACGTTGGAGACGAAGTGGAACGCGATCTCGCGCGTCGCAAACGCATCCAGCGCCGGCACCGCCATCTGCGGTCCGAGGTCGGAGCCGCCGATGCCGATGTTGACGACGTCGCGCACCCCGCTGCGCGCGCTGTCGCGCACGCCGTCGGCGAACGCCAGCATCGCATCGAGCACTGCATGCACCTCGTCGGCATGCGGTGCCGCGCCGCGTGGCGCCCGCAGCGCGGTGTGCAGCACCGCGCGGCCTTCGGTGACGTTGATGGGTGCGCCGGCGAACATCGCGTCGCGCCGCGCCGGCATGGCGCACTCGTGCGCCAGCTCGATCAGCAGCTTGCGCGTGAACAGGTCCCAGCGGTTCTTCGACAAGTCGGCGAACACCTCGGGCGCCGGCAGCGACAGCGCGGCGAAGCGCCCGGCGTCGCGCGCAAACGCGTCGCGCAGGTCGAAGTCGCGGCCGTGCGCTTCGTAGTGGCCCTGGAGCGCGCGCCAGGCGACGGTGTGGTCGCAGCGCATCGCGCTCACCTGCGGCGCTCCTCGATCAGTTTCTCGAGCTTGATGGCATCGGCCGCAAACAGGCGAATGCCGTCGGCCAGCTTGTCGCTGGCCATGGCGTCGTCATTCAGCGCATAGCGGAACGCGGCCTCGTCGTAGTGCACCCGCTGCACGACCTGCGCCTCGGCCTGCTTCGGGTCGAGCGCGCGCGCCAGTGGCGCATCGCTGGCCTGCAGCTGCGCCAGCAGCTCGGGGCTGATCGTCAGCAGGTCGCAGCCCGCCAGCGCGCGGATCTGACCGACGTTGCGGAAGCTCGCGCCCATCACCTCGGTCGCGATGCCGAACTGCTTGTAGTACCGGTAGATGCCCGCCACCGAACGCACACCGGGGTCGTTGGCGCCGCCGTGCTCGGCCTCGTTCCAGGCGGCGCCGGCGCGCTGCTTGTACCAGTCGTAGATGCGGCCGACAAACGGCGAGATCAGCGTCACTTTCGCGTCACCGCACGCGACCGCCTGCGCAAACGAGAACAGCAGCGTCAGGTTGCAGTGGATGCCCTCGCGCTCGAGCGCAGCGGCGGCGGCGATGCCTTCCCAGGTGGCGGCCACCTTGATCAGCACGCGCTCTCGCTTGACGCCGGCGCGCTCGTACAGACCGACGATGCGGCGCGCCCGGGCGATGCTGGCCTTGGTGTCGAACGACAGCCGCGCATCGACCTCGGTCGACACGCGGCCCGGCACGACCCGCAGGATCTGCAGACCAAAGCGCACCAGCACCTCGTCGACGATCTCGTCGGTTGGCTGCTTGCGGTGATCGGCCACCGTATCGGTCAGCAGCGGCGCATAGTCGGCCTGCTGCACCGCCTTCAGGATCAGCGATGGGTTGGTGGTCGCGTCGCGCGGCGCGTACTGCGCCATCTGAAGGAAGCTGCCAGTGTCGGCCACCACGATGGTGTACTGACGCAGTTGTTCGAGCTGGTTCATGGTGCGAACGTCGTTGTGAAACGCGGCAGAGCAGCGCAGCGCCGGTGCGCGGTTCGATTATCGGCCGCGCCGCGGTCAGCGCGGCAACACCGACACGCCGTGGCCGCTCAGCCGAAGCCACAGCGCTTGTCCGATCGTCCACACCGGCTCAGGTTTCGGCCAGGCGACGAAAACAGCGCCCACCGCCGTCTCGATGGTCAGCTCCTGGGTGGCGCCGAGGTAGGCGCTCTTGGACACCAGACCCGGCAGGCCGCCCTCGTCGTGGCTGGCCAGGCGCCACGCTTCGGGCCTCACCGCGATGCGCACCGCACCCACAGGCACCGCGCGGCGCGGCTGCCACGACAGCGGACCGAGCTGCACCCGACCGTCGGCCAGCACCTGGCCGTCGAACAGCATCGCCTCGCCCATGAAGCGGGCCACGAATTCGCTGGCCGGCTGCTCGTACAGCGTCTGCGGTGCCCCTTGTTGTGCGATGCGCCCGGCGTCCATCACGATGATCTGGTCGCTGACCGCCAGGGCCTCGCTCTGGTCGTGCGTCACGTAGGCCACCGTCAAACCCAGCCTGCGCTGCAACGCGCGGATCTCCTCGCGCATGCTGCGGCGCAGCCGCGCATCGAGGTTGGACAGCGGCTCGTCGAACAGCAACACGCGCGGCTCCAGCACCAGCGCCCGCGCGAGCGCCACCCGCTGCTGCTGGCCGCCTGACAGCTCGCTGGGGAGCCGCGCATCGAAGCCGGCCAGGCCAACGCCGTCCATCGCCGCGTGCGCGCGTCGCACCGCCTCGGCGCTGGCGACACCGCTGACGTCGAGCCCATAGCGCACGTTGTCGAGCACGCTCATGTGCGGGAACAGCGCATAGCTCTGGAACACCATGCTGACGTTGCGCTCGGCCGGCGACAGCAGCGTGACGTCGCGTCCGTCGATCAGGACCCGGCCGCCGCTGGGCGCTTCGAGCCCCGCGATCATGCGCAGCACCGTGGTCTTGCCGCAGCCCGAAGGCCCTAGGATGGTCGCCAGCGTGCCGGCGGGCACCGTGAAGTCGATGCCATGCACCACGAGCGGCGCGTTGCCGTGGCCATAGCGCTTGGTGACGCCGCGCAGCTCGATGCTCATGGCGCATCCTTTCTGCGCCCCAGCTGCCGCTCGCCCACCAGCCACTGGATCAGCGCGATCGCCAATGCCATCGCCACGATCAGCACCGAGCAGTAGGCGAGCGCGACGCCGTAGTCGCCGTTGCCGACGCGCCCGATGATGTAGGTGGTGGCCAGCTCGTTCTCGGCAGTGACCAGGAAGATCACTGCCGACACGGTGGTCATCGCGCGCACGAAGCTGTAGACCAGTGCGGCAGCCAGCGCGGGCTTCAGCAGCGGAAGCACCACGCGGCGCAGCGTGGTGGCAGTGCCGGCGTGCAGCATCGTCGAGGCCTCGTCGAGTGAGCGGTCGATCTGCTTGAATGCCGCCGCGCCGGCGCGCACGCCCACCGGCAGATTGCGAAACACGAAGCACAGCACGATGATCAACGCGGTGCCCGTCAGCTCGAACGGCGGCACGTTGAACGCCAGCACGTAGCTGACACCGAGCACCGTGCCGGGAATCGCGAACGCCAGCAACGCGCCGAACTCGAACACGCGCTGCCCGACGAACTGCGTGCGCGCCAGCAACCACGCCATCAACAGGCCGATCGCGGCTGTCAGCGGCGCAGCCAGCGCGGCCAGTTTCACCGTGGTGAACAACGAATTCCACGCGGTACCGGCCCACACCAGCCCGTGCTCGCCGCGCTGCAGATCGAATGCGGTCATCAGGTGGGCCAGTGTCGGCGTGAAGTCACGGCCCCAGGTGCGCACGAAGCCGCCGATGAACGCAAACACGTAGATCACCAGCGTGAACACCAACCACGGCAGCGCGATCGCCTGGCACAGCCGCTTCACCGCGACAGGCAACGGCATCGGCACGCCGGAGTCGCCCTTGCCGGACACCGTGGTGTAGCTGGCGCGGCCGAGCAGCCGCTGCTGAATCACGAACACCGCCAGCGCGAAGGCCGTCAGAATGAGCGCGAGCGCGGCCGCGCGCCCCTGGTCGAACTGGGCACCGACGATGGCGAAGAAGATGTCGGTCGACAGCACGCTGTACTGTCCGCCGACCACGATCGGGTTGCCGAAGTCCGCCATGCTCTCGATGAAGCCGACCAGGAACGCATTGGCCAGGCCCGGTTTCAACAGCGGCAGCGTGACGGTGCGAAACGTCGCCATGCGGTCGGCGCGCAGCGTCTGGGCCGCCTCTTCGAGCGACGGGCTGATGCCTTGCACAACGCCGCGCATGATCATGAAGGCGATCGGGGTGAACGCGAACATCTGCGCCAGCCACACGCCGAACAGGCCGTAGAACCAGCGCGACGGGGTGACGCCCAGGGTCCATTCGAGCGCCTGGTTCGCCAGCCCGGCACGTCCGAACAGCAGGATCAGGCCCAGGCCAACGACAAACGGCGGGGTGATGATCGGCAGCAGCGCGAGCACTTGCAGCGCACGTTTGCCGCGCCCGTTGCCGCGCTCGGCCATCAGTGCGATCAGTGTGCCGAGCACGGTGGTGCCGAACGCCGTGAGCAGCGCGAGGAAACACGTGTTCCACGCCACACCGCAGCGCACGCCGCCGGCCAGGCAACCGAGCCCCCAGACGCGCTCGCCCGCGCTGCGCTCGAGCCACGCGGCCATCGACGCGGCACCACCGTCGTCCAGCCAGGCCGCCGACAGCGCCTGCAGCACGGGCAGCACGACGAACAGCAGCAGCAATGCCGCGCACAGCAGCACCGCGCAGGCGACGAAGGCGTCGCCGCGAAAGGCGCCGATGCGCGCAACGCCGATGCCCAGCAGCATCAGCAGCGCCAGCAAGGTCGTGGCACCGCCGAGCCCGAGGCCCGCCTGCCCACCGCCCAGCGCGCCGAACGCTCGCTCCAGCGGTGCGAACGACCAGCCCTTCGCGCCGATCGCAAAGCCGGCGAGCAACACGCCCAGCAGGCCGAAAGCGGCGACCGCCGCCAGCGCACGGCCCTGCGCACGGCCGCTGGGCATCTGTAGCAGCAGGCCCGCCGCGAGCAATGCACCCGCGGCCATCCACAGCCACGGCTTGCCATGGCGCAGTGCCTGCGTGAGCCCGGCGCCGCTGTCGGCGCTGCCGAACACGCCGCCCATCGAGCGCCATAGCGTGGCGTCCTGCGGCAGGTACCACGGCAGCAGCACGAATGCCGTCAGCCCGAGCAGCCACCAAGCCAGCGGCGCGTGCGCCGGGGCGCCGAGGCGCGCCATCAGCGCGGCAGCGAGTTGACGTCTTTCTCCCAGCGCGCGATCAGCCGGCGTCGCTCGGCCGACGCGCCGTACTTGGCGTAGTCGTAGTCGATGAACTTGATCTTCTTGAAGTCGGGCACGTTCGGATCGATCGGCGTGCCCTTGTTCGATGGCAGCTGGTACTGGTGCGCCGCTGCGCCGAACTGCTGAGCTTGCGGCGTCAACGCCCATTCGTAGAACTTCTTGGCTGCTTCGGCGTTGCGCGCGCCCTTGATGATCGACATCGAACCGATCTCGGCTCCGGTGCCCTCCGTCGGCGTGATGGTCTCGACCGGAAAGCCCTGCAGTTTTTCGCCGGGCCCGTCGTGCACGAAGCTGATCGACACGGTGCTCTCGCCGCGCGCCACCGCCTTGATCGGGCCCGTGCCCGAGCGGGTGTACTGGCTGATGTTCTTGTGCAGGGACTTCATGTAGTCGAAGGCCTTGTCTTCACCCATCATTTGCACCAGGGTGGCCACCATCGTGTAGGCCGTGCCGCTGGAGGCGGGGTTGGCGACCTGGATCTCGCCCTTGTACGCGGGGTTCAGGAGGTCGGCCCAACTGCGCGGCACCTGCAGTTTCTTCTTCGCGATCAACTCGGTGTTGTAGCCGAAGCCCAAGGGCCCCGAGTAGATGCCGACGGTGCGGTACTTCGATTGCACCGCCTGTTGCTGGGCCCACGGGTGCAGCTGCGACAGCGCGGCCGACTTGTACTCGAGAGTCAGGTCCTGCTCGGCGGCCTGCAGGTGCGGGTCGCCGGTGCCGCCGAACCACACGTCGGTCTTGGGATTCGCGCGCTCGGCGATCAGCTGGGCCAGCGCCTCGCCCGAGCCCTTCAGCGACATGTTGACCTTGATGCCGGTAGTCTTCGCGAAGACGGTCTGGATCATGTTGCACCACTCGGCCTGCACCGAGCAGATGACGTTGAGCTGGCCACCCTCCTGCGCGTGCACCGGCACGCAAGCCAGCGCGGTGCACGCCAGCAGCGCGCGCGCAACAAACTTCGCTTGGATGCGCATCGATCGGCTCCCACCTTCGAGCGACGATGGTAGCCACCGAGGGCGTGTGCCAGGGTGCAACGGGCACCGGACAAACCCGGTGCGCAGGCGCGCGTGTTAGCGTTGTGCACAATCGAGCCATGTCGTTCGACCTCGTTCTGTTCGGCGGCACCGGCGATCTCACGTGGCGCAAGCTGATGCCGGCGCTGTTCCAGGCCTTCCGGCACGGTAAGCTGCCGGCCGGCGGCCGCATCCTGGCGGTGGCTCGCGATGCACGCAGCGACGACGCGTACCGCCAGTTCATCAAAGAACGCTTCGTCGAAGTCGACCGGGCCAAGCAGCCCGCCGACGGCGAATTCGCGCGCTTCGCCGCACTGCTGCACTACCGGCGCATGGACCTCTCGCATCCATCGGACTACGCGGGCCTGAAGGCATGGCTCGACGAGCGGCACGCCGGCACGGTGGTGATGTACCTGGCCACCAGCCCGCATCTGTTTCCGGTGGTTTGTGCGCAGCTCGGTGCCGCCGGGCTCAACGGGCCGCACGTGCGCGTGGTGCTCGAAAAGCCGCTCGGACACGACCTGGCCAGCGCGCAGGAGATCAACCGCGTGGTGGCCGGTGCGTTTCGCGAACACCAGGCGCTGCGCATCGACCACTATCTCGGCAAGCCGTCGGTGCAGAACCTGTCGGCCCTGCGCTTCGGCAACGCGCTGTTCGAACCATTGTGGCGGCGCGAGAGCATCGCCAACATCCAGATCACGCTCGCCGAGGCGATCGGTGTGGGCACGCGCGGCGACTTCTACGACCGCACCGGTGCGTTGCGCGACATGGTCCAGAACCACGCGCTTCAGCTGCTGACGATGATCGCGATGGAGCCGCCGCCGACCAACGACGCCGACGCGATCCGCGACGAGAAGCTCAAGGTGCTGAAGTCGCTCAAGCCGTTCACCGCCGAGAGCGTGGCGCGCGACGTGGTGCGCGGGCAGTACAAGGCCGGCAACGTCGAAGGCAAGGCCGCGCCCGGCTACCTCGACGAAGCGAAGGTGCCGGCCGGCAGCACCACGGAGACGTTCGTCGCGCTGCGCACCGAGGTGCAGAGCTGGCGCTGGGCCGGCGTGCCGTTCTTCCTGCGCACCGGCAAGCGTCTGGCGGCGCGGCACGCGCAGATCGCCGTCACTTTCCGGCCGGTGCCGCATCCGATCTTTCCGGGCTCCTCGCGCGCCAACAAGCTGGTGATCAAACTGCAGCCCGACGACGGGTTGGAGCTGCACCTGCTGGCGGCCAAGGGTTCGGGTCAGGGCGAGTTGTTGTCACCGGTGTTCCTCGACCTCGACTTCGACAAGGCGTTCGCGGCCGAGCGCGTCGGCGCGTACGAACGCCTGCTGCTCGATGCGATCGCCGGGCGGCTCAACCTGTTCGTGCGCAGCGACGAGCAGGAGCAGGCGTGGCGCTGGGTGGAGCCGGTGCTGCACGCATGGGCGCACGACCCAAACCCGCCGCGCCCGTATGCGGCCGGTACCTGGGGACCACCGGCCGCGAGCGCGATGATCGCGCGCGACGGCTGCGTGTGGGACGAGGAGCAGTGACGCGGCGGCTCAGTGCGCCGCGCCCGGCGGCGCAGCGAACGCCAGCAGCGAATCGACGCCGTACATGCGCACCAGTTCGGTCAGCTTGGCCGGAGCGCCACGCACCTCGAAGCCTTTGTTCCAGGCGCGCGCCAGGCGTCGGCACTCCAGCAGCACCGCCACGGCCGCGGTGTCGAAGCTGCGCAGTGCCGCAGCATCGACCGTGAGCGTGGCCGCGTCGTCGGCGCGCATCGACTGCTCGAGCATGTTGAGCGTGGTGCTGGCCTCGCGCAGCGTAAGCACCTCGGGCAAGACCAGCATGGGAGCGACGCCGCTCGCCACCGGTCAGCTCTTGCTGCCCGAGATGGTCTTGTTCTTCTCGGTCAGGCGCTCGATCAACGCATCGATGCCGCCGGCGCTCAAGTCGCGCGAGAACTGGTTGCGGAAGCTGTCGGTGGCCCACAGGCCGAGCACGTTGAAGTCGAAGATCTTCCAGGTGTCGCCAGCCTTCTCGAGCCGGTAGTCGAGCTGGATCGGCTCGCCCTTGCCGACCACGTCGGTGCCGACCACCACCTCGTTGGGGCTGGTGCCGGCGCGCATCGGCCGCAGCTTGACGCTCTGATCCTTCACCTGCGTGAGGGCGCCCGCGTAGGTGTTGATGAGGTAGGTCTTGAATTCCTCCGTCAGACGCTTTTGCTGCTCGGGGCTCGCCGAGCGCCACTGCGGACCGACCGACTTGACGACCATGCGCTGCAAGTTGACGTTCGGCACGATCTTGCTGTCGACCAGCGTTCGGATGCGTCCGACGTCGCCGGCCTGGATCGCCTTGTCGCTCTTCACCGCATCGATTACCTCGGTGGACAACTGCTGCATGAACGCTTCGGGGGCGACTTCGGCAAATGCGCTGAATTGCGCAACGCACAACGCCAGCGCCCACATGATTTTTCGAAACATCTGCTTTCCTTCCGATTCGATTCGGATGCTGACCACCTTAACGCATACGCCGGGGCGCAGGTTCACTTGGGCGGAGAACCCTCGGCGGGCTCGTTGTCGGATTCCTCGGGCTCGTCGGGCGGGTTGCCGTCATAGACGAGCCGGCGTCGCCGCGCCAAGTAGCCATCGCGGATCAATGCGTACTTATCGAGCGCGATCTCGTCCAGAGTACGCGTGGCCGATAACAAACCGGCGCGCACGCTGATCACGTGCAAGCTGCCCAAAGCCCAGCGCTCCGGCCGCTGATCGAGAAACGCCTCGGGCACCGCCTGCAGATCGAGCAACAACCCGCCGCTGTCGCGCAAGGTGCTAGGGCCCAGGACCGGCAGGACCAGATACGGACCCGGTGGCAGGCCCCAGCGGCCAAGCGTCTGGCCGAAGTCTTCGGGGCGGCGCTCGATCGCGGTGCCGAGCACGTCGACGAAACCCAGGCCGAACACGGTGTTGAAGCTGAAGCGCATGCCCATCTCGAGCGCGGCGGCGGGCTTGGCTTGCAGCAGCTGGTTGATCGCCGACCAGCCGTCGTTGAAGTTGTTGAAGAAGTTTTCGATGCTGGTGCGCACGAACTCGGGCACCACCGCTTGATACCCGGTGGCCACCGGTTTCAACAGCGCCTTGTCGAGCCCCTCGTTGAACGAGAACACCGCGCGGTTGATCCCTTCGAATGGATCGCCACGCGTGGCGCCGGGCGCGGTGGCGCAGCCGTCGAGCACGAGCACCACAGCGCCGAGCAGGCACAGCGCGGCGATGCGCAGCAGGCGCATCATTTCTTCGGGGGCGCCGGGGCAGGTGCGGCGGGCGCAGAGGGCGAGCCGGCGTCGGCCGCCTTGTTGAAGAGGAACTGGCCGATCAGGTTTTCCAGCACCACGGCCGACTGCGTCTGCGTCATCGTGTCGCCGGCGTTCAGGTTCTTGTCCTCGCCCCCAGCCTCCAGGCCAATGTACTGATCGCCGAGCAAGCCGTTGGTGAGGATCTTGGCCGAGCTGTCTTTCGGGAACTGAAGATCGCGCTGGAGCTCCATCGTCACCATGCCCTGGAAGGTCTTGGGGTCGAGCCGGATTGCGGTGACGCGTCCGATCACGACTCCGGCGCTGCGCACCGGCGCGCGCACCTTCAAGCCGCCGATGTTGTCGAACCGCGCGTACAGCACGTAGCCATCGCGGTTGCCGAAGCTGGCCAGGTTGGCCGCCTTCAGCGCGACAAAGGTCAGCGCCAGAATGCCCAGCAGCACGAACAGACCGACCAGCGTTTCGATGCTCTTCTTGCTCATCGAGTCAACCTCTCGCGTGAGTCACGGCGTGGAGAACATCAACGCCGTGAGGATGAAGTCCATGCCGAGCACGGCCAGCGACGACACCACGACAGTGCGCGTGGTGGCGTAGGCCACGCCTTCGGGCGTGGCCTGCGTCTCATAGCCCTGATACAGCGCGACGAACGTGCAGATGACGCCGAACGCCGCGCTCTTGACGATGCCATTGCCGACGTCGCGCCAGATGTCGACGCGCGCCTGCTGGAGCGACCAGAAGTTGCCCGCGTCGATGCCGATCAGCAACACGGCCACGACGTAGGCGCCGAGGATGCCGATCGCGGAAAACAGGATGGCCAGGATCGGCATCGCGACGATGCCGCCGAGGAAGCGTGGGGCCAGCACGCGCGCGCGCGGATCGATCGCCATCAGCTCCATCGCCGCCAACTGCTCGCCGGCTTTCATCAGGCCGATCTCGGCCGTGAGCGACGTGCCGGCGCGGCCGGCGAACAGCAGCGCGGTGACCACCGGGCCGAGTTCGCGCACCAGCGCCAGGTTGACCACCAGCCCGAGCGACTCGGCCGCGCCGTAGGTGACCAGCGCGTAGTACATCTGCAGCGCGAGCACGAAGCCCACCGCGAGACCGGAGGCCAAGATGATCACCAGCGAGCGGTTGCCGATCGCATGCACCTGCGTCACCACCAGGCCGAAGCGGCGCATCGCCAGCGGCGAAAAGCGCAGCAGGTCGGCGAAAAAGGACGCCGCATGACCAAGCGACAACAGCCACTTGAGGGTGCGTGCGCCCAACGTCTGGAGCAACGCTGTCATGCCGGCATGTCCATGTCTTCGGCGAGGGTGCGCGCCGGATAGTGAAAGCGCACCGGCCCGTCGGGTTCGCCGCGAATGAACTGGCGCACCTCCGCGTCATCGGAGTCACGCAGCTGGTCGGGTGTGCCGTGCGCGGCCACTCGGCCGCCGGAAGTCAACAGGTACGCGTAGTCGGCGATCGTGAAGCATTCCTGCACATCGTGCGACACCACCAGCGAGGTCGAGCCCGTGGCGTCGTTGAGCTTGCGAATCAGGTTGGCGGCCACGCCCATTGAGATCGGATCAAGCCCGGCGAACGGTTCGTCGTACATGATCAGCTCGGGGTCGAGCGCGATCGCGCGCGCCAGCGCGATGCGCCGCGACATGCCGCCCGACACCTCGCCGATGCGCAGCTGGGCAGCGCCGCGCAGGCCCACCGCGTTGAGCTTCATCAGCACGATGTCGCGAATCATCGACTCCGACAGCTCGGTGTGCTCGCGCAGCGGGAACGCCACGTTCTCGAACACTGTGAGGTCGGTGAAGAGCGCGCCGAACTGGAACAGCATGCCCAGGCGGCGCCGCAGCCGGTACAGCAGTTCGCGGTTGGACGCGTCGATCACTTCACCGTCGAACAGGATGCGGCCGGTCCGCACCGGATATACGCCGGCGATCAGGCGCAACAGCGTGGTCTTGCCGCACCCCGAGCCACCGAGGATCGCGGTGACCTTGCCGCGCCGAAAGCTCAGGCTCACGTCGTTGAGAATCGTTCGGCTCGCGTCGTAGCCGAACGTGACGTGGTCTATGTCGATCAGGGTCTCGGAGTTCAAGGCGAGCTGCGGGGGTGCCTGCCGGCGCCCCGACAGCGCTGGCCGCTCGTCGAGCGAGCAGCCACGGGGCTGGATCATTGTCGCACGAGGGTCCTGCGCCACCGAGGCGGCCCCACAGTGTGCGGCAAAGGGTGTTGCGTATGGCGCAGCGCGCGACGCAACCGTGTGCACGCCGCCACAAGGCGGGCGTCGCGAGGCTCAGCGCGGCAGCGCCGAGCTGCCCATCAGGTAGGCATCGATCGCTCGCGCGGCTTGGCGGCCTTCGCGAATCGCCCACACGATCAGCGACTGGCCACGCCGCATGTCGCCGGCGGCGAACACCTTGTCGACGTTGGTGCGGTAGCCGGTGCCATCGTCGATGCCCGCGCGCGCATTGCCCCGGGCGTCCTTGTCGACGCCGAACGCTTCGAGCACCGTGGACACCGGCGAGACGAAGCCCATCGCCAACAGCACCAGCCCGGCCGGGTGGTCCTTCTCGGTGCCGGGCACTTCGGCCACCTTGCCGTCTTGCCAGCGCACCTGCACGGTCTTGAGCGCCTTCAGCTTGCCGCCCTTGCCGTCCTTGCCGTCGCCAATGAACTGCTTGGTCGCGATCGCGAACTCGCGCTCGCAGCCTTCTTCGTGACTCGAGCTCGTGCGCAGCTTGGAGGGCCAGTACGGCCACGTGAGCGGCTTGTTCTCCTGCTCGGGCGGCATCGGCATCAGCTCGAACTGGGTGACGCTCAAGGCGCCGTGCCGGTTGCTGGTGCCGACGCAATCGCTGCCGGTGTCGCCGCCGCCGATCACGATCACGTGCTTGCCGGCGGCCGAGATCTGGTGCTTGACCTTGTCGCCAGCCACCACCTTGTTTTGCTGCGGCAGAAATTCCATCGCGAAGTGCACGCCGTCGAGATCGCGGCCGGGCGCCGGCAGGTCCCGACTGGTCTCGGCACCGCCGGCCAGCAGCACGGCATCGAACTGCGACTTCAGCTGCTCGGCCGACACGATCTCCCTGGCGTCGTTGGTGACCAGACTGCCCTTCGGCAGCGCGCCCACCAGCACGCCCGTGCGGAACGTGACCCCCTCGGCCTGCATCTGGGCGACGCGACGGTCGATGTGCGACTTCTCCATCTTGAAGTCGGGGATGCCGTAGCGCAGCAGGCCGCCGATGCGGCTGTTCTTTTCAAACACCGTCACGTCGTGGCCGGCACGCGCCAGCTGCTGTGCAGCGGCCAGCCCGGCCGGGCCCGAGCCGACGACAGCCACCTTCTTGCCGGTCTTGAGCGCGGGCGGCTGCGGCTGCACCCAACCTTCGGCCCATGCGCGGTCGGCAATCGCATGCTCGATCGATTTGATGCCCACCGGATCATCGTTGACGTTCAACGTGCAGGCCGCTTCGCACGGTGCGGGGCACACGCGGCCCGTGAATTCGGGAAAGTTGTTGGTCGAGTGCAGCACGTCGGCCGCCAGCTTCCAATCGTTGCGGTACACCAGGTCATTGAAGTCCGGGATGACGTTGTTCACCGGGCAGCCGCTGTTGCAAAACGGCGTGCCGCAATCCATGCAGCGCGCGCCCTGCACCTTGGCTTGGTCGGCCGACAGTGCGATGACGAACTCTTTCCACGTCTTTAGCCGCTGCGGCACGGGCTGGTAGCCCTCTTCGACGCGTTTGTGCTCCAGGAACCCGGTGACTTTGCCCATGATGTGACGAATGCGGCGCCGTCGAGGCGCCGCGGGGGTGATGTGTGATCGGTCGCGCTACTTGGCCGGAACGGCGCGTTGCTTGACCGGCACGGTCTTGGCCTTGGCGATCGTGGCCTGCGTGTCTTCGGCGGCTTTGCGTTCGCTGAGGGCCCTTCGGTACTCGTGCGGGAGCACCTTGACGAAGCGCGCACGCGCCTCGGCCCAATGGTCGAGGATCTCGCGCGCACGCAGCGAGCCGGTCCAACGGTGATGGTCTTCGATCAGCCGACGCAGCTGGGCCTCGTCGGTCTGACCGTTGTGCCAGCCCGCCGGTTGCGACGCGGCTTGCTGCTCGTCCTTGGTCTGCAGCTTCTCGAGCGCGACCATCGAGGCGTTGCAGCGCTTGGCGAACTGGCCATCCTCATCGTAGACGTAGGCCACGCCGCCCGACATTCCCGCCGCGAAGTTGCGGCCGGTCTTGCCGAGCACGACCGCGGTGCCACCGGTCATGTATTCGCAGCCGTGGTCGCCAGTGCCTTCCACCACGGCGGTGGCGCCTGAGAGCCGCACCGCGAAGCGCTCGCCGGCCACCCCACGGAAGAACGCTTCGCCCTTGGTGGCGCCGTACAGCACGGTGTTGCCGACGATGATGTTCTTGGTGCTGTCACCGCGGAAATCGATGCTTGGGCGCACGACGACGCGGCCCCCGGACAAGCCCTTGCCGGTGTAGTCGTTGGCGTCGCCGATCAGGTACAGCGTGATGCCCTGCGCCAAGAACGCGCCGAAGCTTTGGCCGCCGGTGCCCTCCATCTGGATGAACACAGTCTGGTCGGGCAAGCCTTCGGAACGCTGTCGAATCAGCTCGCCCGACAGCATCGCGCCGACCGATCGATTGACGTTGCGTGCCTCCTCGAGGATCTGCACCTTCTCGCCGCGCTCGATCGCGGGCCGGCATTTCTCGATCAATTTGATGTCGAGCGCCTTGCCAAGGCGGTGGTCTTGCACGTCGACCTGATAACGTGCCACGTCGGCACCGACGTTGGGCTGGTGGAACACGCGCGCGAAGTCGAGGCCCTTGGCCTTCCAGTGCGCGAGGCTTTTGCGCATGTCGAGCAAGTCGCTGCGGCCGATCAGCTCGTCGACTGTGCGGATGCCCAGCTGCGCCATGATCTGGCGCGCCTCTTCGGCGACGAAGAAAAAGTAGTTCACCACGTGCTCGGGGCGGCCCGCAAACTTCTTGCGCAGCACGGGGTCTTGCGTGGCCACGCCCACCGGGCAGGTGTTGAGGTGGCACTTGCGCATCATGATGCAGCCCTCGGACACCAGCGGGGCAGTGGCGAAGCCAAACTCGTCGGCACCGAGCATCGCGCCGATCACCACGTCGCGGCCGGTCTTCATCTGGCCGTCGACCTGCACGCGGATGCGAGCGCGCAGGCGGTTGAGCACCAGCGTCTGCTGCGTTTCGGCCAGACCCAGCTCCCATGGTGTGCCGGCATGCTTGATGCTCGACCAGGGGGACGCGCCGGTGCCGCCATCGTGACCGGCGATCACGACGTGATCGGCCTTGCACTTGGCCACGCCGGCCGCGACCGTGCCGACACCGACTTCCGACACCAGCTTCACGCTGACGCTGGCGCGCGGGTTGGAGTTCTTGAGGTCGTGAATCAGCTGCGCCAGGTCTTCGATCGAGTAGATGTCGTGGTGCGGCGGCGGGCTGATCAAGCCCACTCCAGGCACCGAATGGCGCAGGTAGCCGATGTACTCGCTGACCTTGCCCCCGGGCAGTTGCCCGCCTTCACCGGGCTTGGCGCCTTGCGCCATCTTGATCTGCAGCTGGTCGGCGGACACCAGATACTCCGTGGTGACGCCAAAGCGACCCGATGCCACCTGCTTGATCTTGGAGCGCAGGCTGTCGCCGCCCTTCAGTTCGTAGTCGGCTTCGACGACCTTGGCGCCGATCACGTCGCTGAGCCTGGTGCCATCGGTGATCTTGATGCCCTTGAGCTCGTTGCGATAGCGCGCCGGGTCTTCGCCGCCCTCTCCGGTGTTGCTCTTGCCGCCGATGCGGTTCATCGCCACTGCGAGCGTCGTGTGCGCCTCGGTGGAGATCGAGCCGAGCGACATTGCGCCGGTGGCGAAGCGCTTCACGATCGCGGTCGCCGGCTCCACCTCGTCGAGCGGGATCGCCTTGGCAGGGTCGACCTTGAACTCGAACAGGCCGCGCAGCGTCATATGACGGCGCGACTGGTCGTTGATCAGCTGCGCGTATTCGCGATACGTCTCGAAGCGGTTGGCGCGCACGCTGTGCTGCAGCTTGGCGATCGCGTCGGGTGTCCACATGTGCTCTTCGCCGCGCGTGCGCCAGGCGTATTCGCCGCCGGCGTCGAGCATCTGCGCAAGCACCGGGTCGTTGCCGAACGCCGCGCGATGCATGCGCAAGGCTTCCTCGGCCACCTCGAACACGCCAATGCCTTCGACCTGCGAGGCGGTGCCGCGGAAGTATTTGTCGACGAACGCTTTCGACAGGCCGATCGCTTCGAAGATCTGGGCCCCGCAGTACGACATGTACGTGCTGATGCCCATCTTCGACATGATCTTTGACAGGCCCTTGCCGACCGCCTTGATGTAGTTGTAGGTCGCCTTGTCGGCCGACAGCTCGGCCGGCAGGTCGCGGTGCATTTCGAGCATCGACTCCAGCGCGAGATACGGGTGAACGGCCTCTGCCCCATAGCCGGCCAGCACCGCGAAGTGATGCACCTCGCGCGCGGAGCCGGTCTCGACCACCAAGCCTGCCGTGGTGCGCAGGCCTTCGCGCACCAGGTGGTGGTGCACCGCGGACAGTGCGAGCAATGCGGGGATCGCGACCTGATCGCGCGCCACCCGGCGGTCGGTGATGATCAGGATGTTGTGGCCACCCTTGATCGCGTCGACCGACTCGGCGCACAGCGACGCCAGTTTGGCTTCGATGCCTTCGCGCCCCCAGGCCAGCGGATACGTGATGTCGAGTTCGTGGCTGCGGAACTTGCCCGAGGTGTGTTTCTCGATGTCGCGCAGTCGCGCCATGTCGTCGAAGTCGAGCACCGGCTGGTGCACCTCGAGTCGCATCGGTGGGTTGATGGCGTTGATGTCCAACGGATTGGGCTTGGGTCCTATGAAACTGTTGAGCGACATCACGATTGCCTCGCGGATCGGGTCGATCGGCGGGTTGGTGACCTGCGCGAACAGCTGCTTGAAGTAGTTGTAGAGCGACTTGTTCTTGTCGGACAGCACCGCCAGCGGCGAGTCGTTGCCCATTGAGCCAACCGCTTCTTCGCCGTTGGCGGCCATCGGCGCCAACAGGAATTTCATGTCCTCCTGTGAGTAACCGAATGCCTGCTGACGATCGAGCAGCGACTCGGGCGATGAGATCGGAGCGCCCTTGGCCTCGATCGAATCCAGCCGCACGCGCACGGTCTCGATCCACTGTCGGTACGGCTTGGCGAATGCAAGCTGGTGCTTCAATTCGTCGTCGTCGACGATGCGCCCCTGCTCGATGTCGATCAGGAACATCTTGCCGGGCTGCAGGCGCCACTTCTTCACCACCTTGGCCTCGGGAATCGGCAGCACGCCCGACTCCGAAGCCATCACGACGATGTCGTCGTCGGTCACGAGGTAACGTGCAGGCCGCAGGCCGTTTCGGTCGAGTGTGGCGCCGATCTGCTTGCCGTCCGTGAAGACCATCGCGGCCGGGCCATCCCACGGCTCGAGCATCGCGGCGTGGTACTCGTAGAAAGCGCGGCGCCGCTGGTCCATCAGCTCATGCTGCTCCCACGCCTCAGGAATCATCATCATCGCGGCGTGCGCAAGGGGGTAGCCCGCCATCACCAGCAACTCAAGCGCGTTGTCGAAGATCGCGGTGTCGCTCTGCCCCTCGAAGCTGATCGGGTAGAGCTTCTTCAGGTCGTCGCCGAGCACCGGTGACTTCATCACGCCTTCGCGTGCGCGCATCCAGTTGAAGTTGCCCTTGACGGTGTTGATCTCTCCGTTGTGCGCGACCATCCGATATGGGTGCGCCAGCGGCCACTCCGGAAAGGTGTTGGTCGAAAAGCGCTGGTGCACCAGTGCCAGTGCAGACACGACGCGGAGGTCCTGCAAGTCCTGGTAGTACTGGCCCACTTGGTCGGCGAGCAGCAAGCCCTTGTAGATCACCGTGCGGCAACTCATGCTGGGCACGTAGTACTCGCGGCTGTGCGTCAGTTTCAGAGCCTGGATCGCCGCAGACGCCGTCTTGCGGATCACGTACAGCTTGCGTTCCAGCGCGTCCGGAACGATCACGTCGGGCCCACGGCCGATGAAGATCTGACGGATCACCGGCTCCTTCGCGCGCACGGCAGGCGACATCGGCATCTCGCGGTCGACCGGCACGTCGCGCCAGCCGAGCAGGATCTGCCCTTCCGCTTTAACAGCGCGCGCCAGTTCCTGCTCGCAGGCCAGGCGCGACGCGTGTTCCTTGGGCAGGAAGATCATGCCGACGCCGTATTCGCCCGGCGGTGGCAAATCGATTCCGAGCGCCGCCGTCTCGCTGCGGTAGTACTCGTCGGGGATCTGGATCAGGATGCCAGCCCCATCGCCCATCAGCTTGTCGGCGCCCACCGCGCCGCGGTGGTCGAGATTGGCCAGGATCTGCAAGCCCTGCTCGATGATCTGATGCGATCTCTGGCCTTTGATGTGTGCCACGAAGCCAACGCCGCAGGCGTCGTGTTCATTGCGCGGATCGTAGAGGCCGTCGCGGCTGGCCGCTGCCAGCAAGGCGTCTTGCGTGCTGAGGGAAGCTTCGGCGGTCATGGGCTCTCCGGGGATTCCAACGAAATCTAATGCAGTGCAGCAACTGGCACAACGATAATAAACGGGGTCAGACCACTGTTAAAGGCTGCATGTTCGGAGCGTGCATATTAAAGAGGGACATATCGCTCGTTTGGGGCACGGTGCACCCACGCAGATGCAAGAACCGCACCGGCTATTCAAGCGGCGGCGTTTTTGCGGGGACGCCCCCGTGGCCGGGGCTCAACCGGACGAGGGGTCACGCGCTTCAAAGCGTCCAAGAACATCGGCGAGCCGATGGGCCAACCGCGCCTCACCGCCGCGGACAGTTGCTCGACCCAAGCGTCCGCCAACCTTTCATTGACCAGCACCGCGTACGCCGCAGACCGCTCGAAGGGGGTGTTGCCTAGCAGCCAATACGATGCAGCGTCCGTAAGCGCAAACCGCGAAACGAATCCCGCGTGTTGGCCGGCGCTTGACCACTCGTCAGCAGAGACATCGATCGCCAGCCCTTCGCGCATGGAGGCCTGGTCGACGAAAACCATGGCCCACAGCACCGGTTCACCCGCCTCGATGACGGATGACCGATGGCGCCCATCCCAGAGACTGCCGCTTCGACCGTGGCGCCGATTGAATGATGCTGAGAAGCCCCTGCCCAGCGACTGGATCGCGCGACCGATTCCTTCTGCGCTGGCCGGGCTCAACAGCAGCCACACGGCGCCGGGCAGCAGCGCATAGGCGTGCACGGCGACTCGCTCATGTTCACAGGCGGTGCGCAGCGCGGACAGGAAGGCGCGGCGATCGACGTCATCCATGAAGACTTGCCGGCCGCCGTGGCCGCGAAGTTGGACGAGATGCACCTGGCCGGCGACAGCCAGGCGAGGCAGCCGCGCCATGCGCAACGCTCTCTAGCTCACGAGCCGGTCGCGAGGTCGGCCAGCACCTCGCGCACCAAGGCGTCGTTCGCCGAGCGCACCACGGCACGTCCTCGCCCATCGAGCAGTGTGAACCGGATGTCGCCGCCGCGCGCCTTCTTGTCCAGGCGCATCAATTGCAGGTATCGCTCGACGGGCAGGGCCGGCGCTCGGATCGGCAGTTCGCAGCGCGCGAGCAGCTTGACCAGACGCACGCTCACTTCGCCATCGGCGAGGCCCATTCGTTCAGACAGAGAGGCCGCGAGCACCATCCCGGCGGCAACCGCCTCGCCGTGCAACCATGCCCCGAATCCGACCCCAGCTTCGATGGCGTGCCCGAAGGTGTGGCCAAAGTTCAGGATGGCGCGCAACCCGCCCTCGCGTTCGTCGCGCGCAACGACCTCCGCCTTGATTTCGCACGAGCGCTGCACGGCGTGCATCAACGCGCGCGGCTGTCGTGCCAACAGGTTCTCCGCATGTCGCTCGAGCCACTCGAAGAAAGCCCAGTCGGCAATCGGCCCGTACTTGATGATCTCCGCCAAACCCGCCCGCAGCTCGCGGTCGGGCAGCGTGCTCAATGTGTCGATGTCGCACACGACGATGCGGGGCTGGTGAAACGCGCCGATCATGTTCTTGCCCAGCGGGTGGTTGATCGCGGTCTTGCCACCAACAGACGAATCCACCTGCGCCAGCAGCGTCGTGGGCAGTTGCACGTACGACACTCCGCGCATGAAGCAAGCGGCTGCGAACCCTGCCATGTCGCCTACGACGCCACCGCCCAACGCGTAAATCGTGGTGTCGCGATCGCATTGCCATTGCAGCAACGCGTCGAAGATCTGGCTCAGCGTGGTCCAATCCTTGTGCTGCTCCCCGTCGGGCAGCACCACGCTGTGCACGAGCCTATGGCGGCGGAGGAGCGTCTGCTCCAGCCGCTTCAAGAACAAGGCGGCCACCGTCGTATTGGTGACCACCATCGCCGTGCCGTCCGTCACGGCGCTGCGCCATGCCGAGGGATCGTCGAGCACACCTTGGCCGATGACGACCTCATAACTGCGCTCACCAAGATCGACCGGCACGCGCTGCACCGCACGGCCAGCTACCTCACCTGACGCCGATATGGACATGCCCCTAGTGTAGGGGCGTGTCGTTGGGGCTCAACCTCCCGGAGGATCCCGCAGGATCGGCGAGGGCACCTGGGAAGGATCGATCACCCCGGCCAGTTCAAGCTGCATCAAGATCATGCCGGAAAGGATCTTGACCGACGGCCGTCCGGTTTCGATCACGAAGCGGGCGCATTCGCGATACAAGGGATCACGCTCCTCGAACAGGTCGCGAACCTTCCGCATGGGGTCGTTGACTTGCAGCAGCGGACGTTGCGTATCGTGACGCAGCCGGCGCATCAGTTCTTCCGGTGTCGAACGCAAGTAGACCACTTGAGCGTGCTCCGCGAGCAAAGCGCGATTCGCATGCCGCACGACGGCACCACCGCCCGTCGCCAGTACCAGGCGGTCACGTTTCAATAGGCGAGCAATCACCGCCTGCTCGACATCGCGAAACGCCGCTTCGCCATGCTGCTCGAAGTACGCTCGAATGGTGCAGCCGATGTCGCGCTCGATCTCTGTGTCAGCGTCGGCAAAAGACCAGCTCAACCGGCGCGCCAGTTGTCGTCCGACGCTCGACTTGCCGCTGCCAGGCATGCCCACGAGGGCGATGACGACCATCGTGCAAATCTAAACCAACAAAAACGCCGGCCAAGCGGCCGGCGCTGATGGGTAAGACACGGTCAGCGCGCTGCCGTCCTATCGGTGATGATCTTCGGCGTCAGGAACACCAGCAACTCGGTCTTCGCCGAAGAGCGCGTCGTGTTCTTGAACAGGTACCCCAGAACAGGGACGTCACCCAGCAGCGGCACCTTGTTGATGTCCTCGCGTTCGTTCTGCGTGAAGATGCCACCAATCACCACGGTGCCACCGTTCTCGACCAGGACCTGCGTTTTGACGTGCTTCGTATCGATCGCAAAGCCGGCCGCAGTGTTCTGACCAACGCTGTCCTTGTTGACGTCCACATCGAGGATGACGTTGCCCTCGGGTGTGATTTGCGGCGTGACTTCCAACTTCAGATTGGCCTTGCGGAACTGAATCGAGGTGGCGCCACTGGACGTCGCCACTTGATACGGCAATTCAGTGCCCTGCTCGATCAGTGCCTTGATCTGGTCGGCGGTGATCACACGCGGGCTCGAGATGATCTTGCCCTTGCCGTCGGCCTCAAGCGCTGACAACTCAAGGTTCAGGAACTTCTGCGCCGATGCGCTGAACAGAGACAGCGCGAAGCTGGCTGCGGTGGCGCCGCCCAACGTGCTGGTGTTGGCTGGCAGGCTGACGAACTGCGTGTTCGGAATGTAGCTTCCCGATGTGATGACTGCCTGGCCGGTTTGTTCGCCGACGCCAAGATAGTTACCTGTCGGCAGCGACACGCGAGTGTTGCCGCCACCGACCCCGTAGCCGGGGTTCGCGCTGTTGAGGTCGAGCGCACCAAGTTTCACACCCAGCGCGCGTCCGAACTTATCGTCCGCTTCGACGATGCGTGCCTCGATCATCACCTGACGGACGGGAATGTCGATCTTGGCAATCAGCCCTTGAATCTCTTCAAGCTTTGACGGGATGTCGCTGACGAAGATCTGGTTGGTCCGCGGCTCGGAGATCACGCTGCCGCGTGCGCTCAGGATGCGGCTCGCAACGCCCCCTTGCTGCGCGCCCGTCCCCTGACCGGTTAGGCCCTTGGCGACGTCTTCGGCCTTCGTGTAGTTGAGCTGGAACGACTGCGTGCGCAGCGGTTCGAGGTCTGCAACCTGTTTGCGCGATTCGAGCTCAAGCTTTTCCTTCGCTGCCAATTCGTCCTTCGGCGCTATCCACAGCACATTGCCCGACTTGCGCACGCCCAGACCCTTGCTCTGCAAGATGATGTCCAGCGCCTGGTCCCAAGGCACATCCTTCAGGCGCAGCGTCACACTGCCGGTGACCGTGTCGCTCGTCACGACGTTGAAGTTCGTGAAGTCCGCGATGACTTGCAGCAGCGCTCGAACTTCGATGTTCTGGAAGTTGAGCGACAGCTTTTCGCCTGCATAACCAGGACCTTGGGTCAGCTTGTTCGGGTCGACCTTCATGGGCCGCACCTCGAGCACGAACTGGTTGTCGGTCTGGTAGGCACTGTGCTCCCAGGAACCGCGCGGGTCTACCACCAGTCGCACGCGATCGCCATTCTGCGTCGCGGATACGGTCTGCACGGGAGTGCCGAAGTCCGTCACGTCGAGGCGGCGACGCAGCGCATCGGGCAACGTCGATCGCAGAAACTCGACCACCAGGCTTTGGCCTTGCTGCCGAATGTCGACGCCGACTTGGGTGCTTGGCAGGCCGACGATCACACGACCGGAGCCATCCGGACCACGGCGGAAATCGATGTCCTTCAGCGGGAGCTGCTCGCGGTTCTGGCTCGCTGCGAAATGCACCGGCTCGCCGGTCGGACTTGCCGGGCCCGCTGCTGCGGTCGTGCCGCCGCCCTCGAGCACGACCACCAAGACCTTGCCTTGCAATTCAGTCCGATAGTTGGCGGCCTGCTTCAGGTTGAACACCAGCCGAGTGCGATCTCCAGCCTGCGCGACGCTGACCGAACGCAGGTTGCCCTGATTGATGTCGACGGTGGAGCGGCCGAGCCCATTGGCAATGCCCGGCAGGTCGAGGGCCACGCGCGGTGGTGCCTGCACCGTGAATCCGGTGGGCGCGGCGTTGATGGGCTCGGAGAGTTCGATCCGGACCACCTCACTGCCGGCCTGTTGGCTGCTCGTGATCGCCTGGATCGTGTTTTGAGCCCAGCCCAACAGCGGTGCGGTGAGCGCCACCACGAAGGCGGCCACCCGGAGGCGCCACTTCAGCATATTCAGGTTCTCCCGCTGTTGATTCATCGCGCCTTCTCCTGCAGCTGCAACGTGCCGGGCCGCTCGATCCATTCGCCGGCTGCATCCTGAACGATCTCTCGCAGCGCAATCTCGGTTTCGGTGATTTTGAGAATCCGCCCGTAGTTTTGGCCCAGGTAGTCACCCACCTTCACCTGATAAAGCAGGTTGTCGACCTTCAGCAATGCGAACGGCGTTCCATGCTTGACCACGCTACCGACCATGTTCATGCCGTCAAGCGTGTAGAACTCCAGCGGCTCCTTGCGACGGTTCAGCTCGGCTGCCAGCAGGGAATTCGGCTGCTTCGCCTCTTGCTTGAGCGCAACCGATAGTTTTTGATTGCTGAACGGTTCGACAGCTTGCAAGCTCGCGTAGGGCGCGGGATCGAACTTCTTTGGTGGTGTCAGCGGCGTGATACTCGGCTTGACATCGCGTCGCTGCTGATCCATCCACCCTTGCAGTTCGTCGGTGTCAGCGCCACAACCTGCCAGCACGAAGCCCAATGTGGCCAGCGCGATCCCTTTCATGCAGCGGCTCATTTCTTGCCTCCTGCTTTGGCGGCTGCCCTGCGCTGCGCGTCGACTTCACTGGTATCGAGATAGCGATACGTGCGGGCGGTGGCATCCATGGCCAAGACACCCGTCGTGTTGCTGGACTGAGGCGCCGCGATCGTCAAGTTGTGCAGCGTGACAATGCGGGACAGGTTGGCGACATCGGCCGCAAATGAGCCCAGATCGTGATAGCGGCCAGAGACCCGGATCGTGATGGGTAGCTCCGCGTAGTACTCTTTCACTTCCACCTGACCAGGCCGGAACAATTCGAACTGCAAGCCGCGCCCGAGCCCGGCTTGGTTGATGTCTGACAGCAGCGCATCCATCTCCGCCTTGCCCGGCAGCTGTTTCTCCAGCTGCGTCACGTACTCCTGAACCTGGAGCTTCTGCTTGCGCAGCTCGGTCAGGTTGACCGCTTGGGCCAGCTTGCCGCGGTAGTCGGATTTCAATGCCGGCTCGCGGTCTCGCTCGCCTTGCAGTTCATCTGCCGCAGCAGAAACCACCGCGAACCATCCGATCACAACAACCACGACCGCCGTACCGAGCCAGGCCGCCAACTTCGGCAGCGCAGGCCACTGACCCGGTTCGCGTGCGTTCAAGCCGCGGAACTGCGACGCCGCGTGATCAAGCAGCGTCGTGACGTCGAAATTGAGTTGGCGTGTGCGCGTAGCCATGGGTGCCCTCTTTACGCCGACTTGGCGGCCACGGCAGCGCCGGGCGCGGGCGCTGAACCTACAGGAGCCGGCGGCGCTGGACGCTTCATCGTCACGCGCATCGAGAAGTCAAACAACCTGCGTTGTTCCTTGTTGGTGGTGGTCATGATGACCGCCTTGATTTCCACCAACTCCGGGCGTTCGAGCCACTTGGAGTTGTATTGCGCGTTGCGCAGGAACTCCGAAACGCGCTCATTGGTCTGCGCCACGCCAGTCACCGTGACGACACCACCGTTCTGCCGGATCGCGGTGAGGTAGATGCCCTCGGGTGTCTGCTTGACCAGCTCGTCAAGCAAATAGACCGGGATGTTGCGGTTGGTTTGCAGATCTTCCACCGCACGTTGCCGTGCCTTCAGGGCCTCGATCTCGTTACGGAGGTTGGCGATGTCCTTGATTTGCGACTCGAGCTTCGCAATCTCGCTCTTCAGGAAGTTGTTGCGAGCCTGTTGAGCCGATGTCAGCTGCTGCAGCAGCGAAAACCAGATGCCGACCACGACCGCGCCAACCACGGCGGCGATGCCCAGTGCCACAAAGAACGCGCGCTTGCGCGCGACGCGTTTCTCTTCGCGGTGCGGAAGTAGGTTGATCAAAATCACTGCACGAACCTCCGCATCGCCAAGCCGCACGCCGTCAGATACGACGCTGCCTCACGACGCATCTTGGCCTCGCGGATGCCGGACCCCAGGCGCATGTTGTCGAACGGGTTGACCACCATCGACGCAAACCCGGTCAGCTCCGTGACGCGATCTTTCAGTCCGGGCAACGTGGCCGTCCCACCGGAAAGCATCACGTAGTGGACCTTGTGGTGCGGCGTGCTGGTGAAGAAGTACTGCAGCGCCCGTCCAATTTCCTGCGACAAACTGTCGACGAAAGGCACCAGGATCGACGCCTCGTAGTCCTCCGGCAGATCGCCGGCCAACTTCTTGCCCTCGGCCTCCTCGAACGAAAAGCCGTACTGTCGCGAAATCAGCTGAGTGAGCTGTGAGCCACCGAAAGCTTGATCGCGGTCGTACAACATTTCGTCGTCGCGCAGCACCTTGAGGCTCGTGGTGTCCGCGCCGATTTCAAACAACGCCACCAGTGCATCCTTGCCCTCGTTGGGCAGCGCGGAAATGACCCGGCTCATCGCCAGACGCGATGCGTGCGACTCGATGTCGAGCACGACAGGCTTCAGACCAGCCGCTTCCGCGAGCCCTTGGCGGTCCTGCACCCGGTCCTTGCGCGAAGCCGCGATCAACACCTCGACGTCGCCGACCGACGTCGAGCTGGGCCCGATAACGCAGAAATCGAGACTGACCTCATCGAGCGAGAACGGGATGTATTGGTTGGCTTCCGATTCCACTTGCAGCTCGAGCTCTTCTTCGCGCAGCCCCGCGGGCAACATGATCTTTTTCGTGATCACCGCCGATTGCGGCATCGCCATCACCACCTGTTTGGTCTTGGAGCCACTCTTCTGCACCACGCGACGGACCGCATCGGCGACTTCGTCGAACTTCTCGATCTGACCGTCAGTGATCCAACCTTTCTCGAACGGCTCCGACGCGAAGCGCTCGAGGACGAATTCGCCACCCGTGGTCTGTCCGAGCTCAACCAGCTTCGCGCTCGACGAACTGATGTCCAGACCGATGACGGGTGGGTGTTTGCGACCCAGCAGCAGGTCCAAAAAGCTCACGGATTGGGTCTCCCAACGCGCACAAGCAGAGGGCCGAACGCGCTCTTAATAAGTCACTTCAATGCTAGCAGTAAAGCCCTTGTGCACCAAAGAAAAATTCCCGCAACTACCTGGCACCTCGTTGTGGGCGGCCGACGTTGCGTCGAGCGCACTGACGATCCAAAACTGCAGTAGGCCATGGGTCGGCACGACCCTGGTTTGTGACCGGCGAGAAGCAGTTCACACTTCACTCCGGTTCGTGGAAAACGGCTTCCTATAATTCGACGCACCGTATGACCGACTCAGTGCGCGCCGACGTGGCGCCCTCGGCGAAAACCCGCTGGGACCCAACGAGCAGCTGGCCCTCGTGGGCCCGGGTGGTCTCGCGCGTGTTCCTCTGGCTGTTGGGGCTGTCAGTCTCGTCGCTGCTGGCCGCCGCGACACTGGTGATCCTCGCGCTGGCGGTCGCCTATCCCAACTTGCCCGACATCGCCGGGCTGAGCGACTACCGGCCCAAGCTTCCGCTGCGTGTGCTGTCGTCCGACGGCGTGCTGCTCGGCGAATTTGGTGAGGAGCGGCGCCAGTTCACACCGATCGGCCAGATTCCGAAGGTGATGAAGGATGCCGTGCTGGCGATCGAAGATGCGCACTTCTACGAACACGGCGGTGTCGACTACAAGGGCGTGCTGCGTGCCGGCCTGGCGAGCCTGAGCGAGTTCAAGAGCCAGGGTGCCTCGACGATCACGATGCAGCTGGCCCGCAACTTCTACCTGTCCACCGAGAAGACCTTCACCCGCAAGATCTACGAAATTCTGTTGGCGTTGAAGATCGAGAACCAGCTCTCCAAGGAGCAGATCCTCGAGGTCTACATGAACCAGATCTACCTCGGGCAGCGCGCCTACGGGTTTGCCGCGGCCAGCGAGGTTTACTTTGGCAAGTCGCTGCAGGATGTCACCGTCGCCGAAGCGGCCATGCTGGCCGGATTGCCCAAGGCGCCCTCCGCCTACAACCCGATCGCCAATCCGCGTCGCGCCAAGGCACGGCAACTCCACATCATCGACCGCATGGTCGATAACGGATTCATTTCCAGCGAGCAGGCTGAGGCGGCGCGCCAGCAGGCGTTGCGCTATCGCACCGCCACCGAGGCGAAGATCCATGCGCAGTACGTCGCTGAGACCGTGCGCCAGCTGATCTACGCTCAGTACGGCGAAGAGACGTACTCGCGCGGGCTGAACGTGCACGTGACCATCGACTCCTCGGATCAGGAGATCGCCTACCGTGCGCTGCGCAAGGGGCTGATGGACTACGAGCGCCGGCAGGTGTATCGCGGGCCGGAGGCATACGTCGACCTGCCGTCGGACCCCAAGGAACTCGACGCGCGCATTGCCGAAGCGCTGTCCGAACACCCCGACAACGACGAGTTGCTGGCCGCCGTGGTGACCGAGTCGTCGGCCAAGCGCGTGGTGGCGGTGCTGCAATCGGGCGAATCGATCACGGTCACCGGTGAGGGCCTGCGTCCAGTGACCTCAGGTCTGGCGGAGCGCGCGCCACCCAAGAGCCGCATCCGGCCCGGTGCAGTCGTGCGGGCGGTGCGAGGCCCAAAGGGCGACTGGAGCCTGACCCAGCAGCCGGAGGTGGAAGGTGCATTCGTCTCGATGCAGCCCACCGATGGCTTGGTGCGCGCGTTGGTCGGTGGCTTCGATTTCGACAAGAGCAAGTTCAACCACGTCACCCAGGCCTGGCGCCAGCCCGGTTCGAGTTTCAAGCCGTTCATCTACTCGGCGGCGCTCGAAAAGGGATTCACGCCGATGACGGTGGTCAATGACGCGCCGCTGTTCTTCGACGCCACCGCCACCGGCAGCCAGCCGTGGGAGCCCAAGAACTACGACGGCAAGTTCGAAGGCCCGATGCCGCTGCGCCAGGCGCTGGCCAAGTCGAAGAACATGGTATCGATCCGCATCCTCCAGGCGATCGGCCCGGCATACGCACAGGACTGGATCACGCGCTTCGGGTTCGAGGCCGAGCGCCACCCGGCGTTCCTGACGATGGCGCTCGGCGCCGGCACGGCTACGCCGCTGCAGATGGCCACTGCGTACAGCGTATTCGCCAATGGGGGCTACCGCGTCAATCCGGTGCTGGTCGCACGTGTCACCGATTCCAAGGGCAAGCTGCTGCAGGAATCCAAGCCCCAGGTGCTCGACCCGTCAATGCGCGCGATCGACGCGCGCAACGCGTTCATGATGACCCAGCTGCTGCGCGAAGTGACGCGCACCGGCACGGCCGCCAAGGCTGCGTCTCTAAAGCGCCCGGACATCGCCGGCAAGACCGGCACCACCAACGACTCGCTGGATGCGTGGTTCGCAGGCTATCAGCCCGACCTCGTCGCGGTGGTCTGGATCGGCTACGACACGCCGCGCAAGCTCGGCGATCGCGAAACCGGTGGCACGATCGCGTTGCCAGTGTGGATGGAATACATGAGCCAGGTCCTGCGCAGCATTCCGCCACGTTCGCTGCCGCCTCCCGAAGGCGTGGTGCTGCACGGGAGCGACTGGATGTACGAAGAGTTCGGCCCCGGTGCCGGCGTGACCAGCCTCGGCATGGAGGATCAACTCCCGCCGCAATCCCCGAGCGAAGACGAGCGCAAGAGTATCCTCGACCTCTTCAAGCGCTGACGGTCCGTCAGCCCGTGGCGGCCACGATCGACAATGGGCGTCCGGCCTGAGCGCTGATTTCGCGCGACAGCATCGCAAAGAACTCGCCCCCGCTGCGTGGATCGATCCAGTGCTCGCCGATCAGCCGGAAGTGATAGCCGCCGGTGCGCGCCGCCAGCCACAGCTCATGCAGCGGCGGCTGCGTGTTGACGACGATCTTGCTGCCACCGGGAAACACGAGCTCCAGCAAACCACCGGAGCGCTGGCTGTCGATGTCGATCTCGTCGTCTTGCAGCCAACGATCGAGCGTCGCCTCGATCGCCGACAGCACCGCACCCGCCCGTGCGTGAAACTCGCTGTCGGTTAGCGCAGTTGCGGGCACATCGGTGCGGGAAGAAGGCGAGGACATGGTCGATACAATCGATCGATGATTCGAAGCCACCACAGTGTAGCGACGCAGTGTGCACGTCAGGCACGGCGCGGGCGCTTCACCCTGCTGCGCACGCTGGCCCTGGTCGCTTGCGGCCTCGTGGTGGCGTGCGGACAGAAAGGGCCGCTCACGCTGCCCAAGAGCGCTGCTTCGGCAGCCTCGGCGCCCACGCGATGACACCGCTGCCGGGTGCGCCGTTCCTGCACCGCCGCGGCACCGAGCTGTGGCTCGAGGATGCGCGTCTGGCCGATCTGGCGGCGCTGCACGGCACCCCGCTTTACGTCTATTCGCGCAGCGCGATGCGCGCGGCATTGGCGCCCTATCAAAGGGCACTGGCGGGTCGCCGCCATCTGGTTTGCTACGCGATGAAGGCCAATTCGACCTTGGCGGTATTGCAGACCTTCGCCGCCGCCGGCTGCGGGTTCGATATCGTGTCGGCTGGCGAGTTGCAGCGGGTGCTCGCGGTCGGAGCAGCGCCCTCGCAGGTGGTGTTCTCGGGCGTCGGCAAGAGGCGTGATGAGCTGACCTTCGCGCTCGAGACCGGCGTGCGCTGCTTCAATGTCGAGAGCGAATCAGAGCTGCTGCTGCTGTCCGAGATAGCCGCAGGGTCAGGCCGCCGCGCGCCGGTGAGCTTGCGGGTGAACCCCGACGTCGACGCCAAGACGCATCCCTACATCTCCACCGGCCTGCGTGGCAACAAGTTCGGCGTTGCGCACGAGCGGGCGGTGGCTGTCTACAAGAAGGCCGCCCAGTTGCCCGGCATCGATGTGGTCGGCATCGATTGCCACATCGGCTCGCAGGTGACCGACAGTGCCCCCTATCTGGCCGCGCTGGAGCGGCTGCTTGATCTGGTGGAAGCCGTCGAGCGCGAAGGCATCCGCTTATCCCACATCGATCTCGGCGGCGGCCTCGGCATCACCTACACCGACGAGGCACCTCCGCCCGCAGACGAGCTGATCGGTGCGATGCTGGCGCACATCGATGCACGCGGACACGGGCATCGCGAGATCCTGATCGAGCCTGGGCGCTCGCTGGTCGGGAATGCCGGTGTGCTGCTCGCTCGCGTGCTGGTGCTCAAGCGCGGCGGTGAGCGCAATTTTTGCATCGTCGACGCGGCCATGAACGACCTTGTACGTCCTGCCATGTACGACGCCTGGATGGGCATCGCGCCGTGCACGTTGCGCGACCGCGAGCCCGAGGTGTGGGACGTGGTCGGGCCGATCTGCGAATCGGGCGATTGGCTAGGCCGCGACCGCTCGTTGGCAGTGGCCGAAGGTGACCTGCTGGCCGTGACCTCGGCCGGTGCCTACGCGATGGCAATGGCCAGCAACTACAACAGCCGCCCACGCTCGGCAGAGGTAATGGTCGACGGCGCGGCTGCGCACCTGATCCGGCGGCGCGAAACGCCTGAAGCGCTTTACGCCGACGAGCTGCTGATTCGGTGAAGCCCCGGCGGCCGCCGTCATGCGGTGCCGGCGATGCGACCTTCGGCGACGCCGTGGCACGCCACCTGAATGCCCTGAAAGTTCAGCAGCGCCGGCCGCTCGCGCTTGCAGCGCTCATTGGCATGCGGGCAGCGCGGATGGAACGAGCAACCGCTCGGTGGATTCAGCGGATTCGGCACTTCACCTTGGACCGGCGTGCGCGCGCGCCCGGTCATCGCGATGTCGGGGATCGCGTCGAGCAACATGCGCGTGTACGGGTGACGTGGCGTCTTGAACAAGGTGTCCTTGTCAGCCCATTCGACCAGGCGCCCGAGGTACATCACCCCGACCTCGTCGCTGACGTGGCGCACGACCGCAAGGTTGTGCGAGATGAAGAGATAGGTCAGGCCGCGCTCGCGTTGCAGGTCCTTCATGATGTTCAGCACCTGCGCCTGCACCGAGACATCGAGCGCGGATGTCGGCTCGTCGCACACCAAAAACTCCGGCTGCGTGGCCAGTGCGCGAGCGATCGAGATGCGCTGCCGCTGGCCGCCGGAGAACTGGTGCGGGAACTTCGCGCGGTCGGCGGCAGACAAGCCCACTTGCTGCAGCAAGGCCGACACGCGGTCGGCGAGCGCGCGTGCATCGCGCACCAAGTCATGCTCACGCAGCGGTTCGGCGACGATGTCCTGCACCGTCCAGCGCGGGTTCAGGCTCGCGTACGGGTCCTGGAAGATCATCTGGATGCGTCGCCGCAGCGCGCGATCACCGCTGCCGCGCCAAGTCGCCTGGGCGTCCCGGCCGTCGAACCGGATCGTGCCCTGCGTCGGCGCATGCAGGCCCACCAGCATGCGGGCCACAGTGCTCTTGCCACAGCCCGATTCGCCCACCAGCGCCAGTGTGCGCCCCTTGTGAATGCTGAAGCTCACGCCATCCACGGCATGCACCGCTTGCCGCGGCTTGTGCTCGAGCAGGCGGTTCAGCCAGGGTGGGGATACATCGAACACCTTGGCGAGATCGATCACCTCGACCAAGGGCGTCATCGCGCCTCCCGTTCGGCGGCCACCAGCCAGCAAGCGGCCTGGGTGGCGGCTGCCGGCATCAAGTCGGGTCGCTCGCGTCGACAGCGGTCGAATGCGCGCGGGCAGCGCGGGTGGAACGCACATCCGTTCGGGATGGCATTGAGACGCGGCATCACACCGTCGATCTGCAGCAGGCGCTCGTGCGCCCCGTCCATCGACGGGATCGACCCCATCAGGCCCACCGTGTAGGGATGCGACGGGTGGTGGATCACCTCCTGCACGGGGCCCACCTCGACGATGCGCCCGGCGTACATCACCGCGACGCGATCGCAGGCCTCGGCGATCACGCCCATGTCGTGGGTGACGAGCATCACCGCAGCGCCGTGCTGGCGCGTCAGGCGCTTCAACAGGGCAATGATCTGCGCCTGGATCGAGACGTCGAGCGCGGTGGTGGGTTCGTCGGCGACGATCAACTGCGGCTCGGCCGCCAGGGCCAACGCGATCACCACCCGCTGACGCATGCCGCCCGAAAATTGGTGCGGATGGTGATCGAAGCGCTGCTCCGCTGCGGGGATGCCGGTTTCCTTCAACAGCGCGATCGCACGCGCGCGCGCCTGCTGCGCATCGACCGGCAAATGCGTCTGGATCGTCTCGACCAGCTGGCGCCCCACGGTGTACAGCGGGTTCAGCGAAGTCAATGGGTCCTGGAAGATCGCGCCGATGCGGCGCCCGCGCACGCTGCGCATGCGCTCGGGCGGCAAATTGTCGATGCGCTCGCCCTCAAGGAGGATCTCGCCGGCGGCGATGCGCCCTGGCGGTTCAAGCAGCCCGATGATCGATGCACCGGTGAGCGACTTGCCTGCGCCGGACTCACCCACCACCCCGAGGATCTCGCCCGGCGCGATCGTGAACGAGATGTCGTCGAGTGCCACCAGCGTGCCGCGCCGCGTCGGGAATTCCACCCGCAAGTGGCGCACTTCGAGCAGCGGCTGGGCCATGGCGCGCGCGATGGCGAGTCAGCGCAGGCGCGGGTTGAGCGCGTCGCGCAACCAGTCGCCCAGCAGGTTCACCGACAACGCAATCAGCACCAGCATCAGGCCGGGGAACACGGTGATCCACCATTCGCCGGAAAACAGGAAATCCTGGCCGATGCGGATCAGCGTGCCGAGCGACGGCGAGGTCGGCGGCACGCCAACACCGAGGAAGCTCAGCGTGGCTTCGGTGATGATCGCACCCGCGATCTGGATGGTCGCCAGCACGAGCACCGGCCCGAGCACGTTGGGCAGCACGTGGCGAAACATCACGCGCAAGGGCGCCACGCCGATCACGCGCGCCGCCTGCACGTACTCCTTGTTGCGCTCGACCATCGTCGATCCGCGCACCGTGCGGGCGTACTGCACCCAACCTGTGAGCGCGATCGCAAACACCAGCACCGAAAACGCGAGCGACTCGTGCGCATTGGGGAACAGCGCACGACCCAGGCCGTCGATCAACAGCGCGACCAGGATCGACGGGAACGACAGCATCACGTCGCACACCCGCATGATGAATGCGTCGACGCTGCCGCCGGCGAAGCCTGACAACAGGCCGAGCCCGACCCCGATCAACATGGACAAGGCCACCGACGCCAACCCGACGAACAGCGAAATGCGCGAGCCATACATCAACGCCGACAGGATGTCGCGACCCTGATCGTCGGTACCCAACAGGTATTTGCTGCTGCCGCCCTCCACCCACGCTGGCGGTAGCCGCGCGTCGAGCAGATCGAGCGTCGCCAGATCGAACGGGTTGTGCGGCGCGATCCAATGCGCGAAGACCGCGCACACCACGCACAGCAGCGCGATCAGCGCGGCAACGATTGCGGTCGGCGAATGGCGAAAGCTGTACCAGAGGTCGCTGTCGGCCAGGCGCGCCCAGCGCGAGGGTGCTTTGACGGGAGCGAGCACGGTGCTCATCAGTGGGCGGCGGCCACACGCTCGATGCGCAGCCGCGGGTCGACAGCAAAGTACAGCAGATCCACCGACAGATTGATCAGCACGAAGATCAACGCGATCAGGCACAGGTACGCGGCCATCACCGGGATGTCGGCGAACTGCACCGCCTGGATGAACAGGAGCCCCATGCCGGGCCACTGGAACACCGTCTCGGTGATGATCGCAAACGCGATCAGCTGGCCGAGCTGCAAGCCGGTGATCGTGATCACCGGCACCAGCGTGTTCTTGAGCGCATGGCCGAAGTAGACGGCCCGGTCGGTCAAGCCGCGGGCGCGCGCGAACTTGATGTAGTCGGTGCGCAGAACCTCCAGCATCTCGGCGCGCACCAGTCGCAGGATCAGCGCCAACTGGAAGACAGACAGTGTCACCGCGGGCAGCACCAAGTGCTTCCAGCCGTCCAGACTGAGGAACCCGGTGGTCCAGCCCCCGATGCTCACCACGTCGCCGCGACCGAAGCTCGGCAGCCACTTGAAGATGACCGCGAACAGCAGGATCAGCAGGATGCCGATCAAGAACGTCGGCAGCGATACGCCCACCAGTGACAGCGTCATCCACACTTGCGATCCGACGCTGCCGCGGCGCAATGCGGTGTACACACCGAGCGGCACCCCGAGCAGCAGCGCGATGACGGCCGCCGATAGCGCGAGCTCGATCGTGGCCGGAAAGCGCTCGACGACCAGCGTCGATACCTTGCGGCCCTGGCGCAGGCTGAGCCCGAATTCGCCGCGCAGCGCGTTGCCGACGAAGCGCGCGAACTGCACGGGAAAGGGCGCATCGAGGCCGAGGTCGATTCGCAGCTGTTCACGCTGCTCGACAGTGGCGTCCTGGCCCAACAGGTTGGTCACCGGGTCACCGACGTACTGAAACAGCATGAACGCGATGAACGCGACCGTGAGCATGACCACCACGGCCTGGATCAATCGACGCAATACGAATGCGAGCATGCGGTGGCATCATCGGCGCCGGCGCTCACCGCGCAATCCGGTGAAGCCAGGGCGCGCGGTTCTAGGCAGTCAGCGCCACGTCACCATACCAAGCCTCGGCGCTGCCGCCGGTGTTGTCAGTGTCGGTCATCAGCGCGATGCCGATCAACGCGCCAGGCGCCTCGCCGAAGCCGCGTTGAAAGTCGGTGAACAGATTGCGACGATAGCTGCGCCACCGGCGCAGGTTGGCATCGCCCTTCTCCAGCACGATCTTCTGCAGACGGTCGCTGCGGGTGCTCGGCATCACAGTCTCGACATCGGCATGGTTGTCCCAGACGTACATCAGCATCGCGAACGGGGGTGACTCGCCGGTCATCGCCTCGACAAATTGGAACTGCATGCGGTTGCGCAACGACAGGCGGGACAGGTCGCCGTCGAACGCGAAGCCCAGGCGCACCGGCGAATCGGCCACCTCGGCGCGGCGCAGGTCGGCGCCCCGGATCGTGTTGGCGACCCACCATGCGAACTCAACATGTGTGGCTGGTGTCACCACTGTGTTGTTGACGCGCTTGTGCCAGACGCTGGCGGCAGCCCGCGAGCTGGCATGCCAGGCAGGGCGCCCCTCGTATTCGCACCGCGAATAGACCGTCTCGCGCTTGCCCGGCAGCGGCATCGCGCGCCATTCGTCAGTCACCTTTGCGGGCAAGTCGATGTTCGAAGCGCAGCCGCCGCAAAGTGCGGCGCCCAACCACACGAGTTGTCGACGCGTCACACGCTCGGGCGTGCAGGTATGGGTCATCGCTCGTTCGACCGGTGCCGTCAAGCATGAAAAAGCCGCCCCGAAGGGCGGCTTGCAGACGCGATCGAAAGCGTCCTCAGAACGAGTGACGCACGCCGAGGTTCCAGCCGTCGGAGTCGCCGCCGGCCAGGCGCGACCCAGTTGCGCCGACGTTGCCGGTCGAGCCGATGGTGCCGGGCAGCACCGAGCGGGCCGACGCGCCATCGTTGGAGATCTTGGCGTAGCCGCCATACAGAGCGGTGCGCTTCGACAGGTTGTAGATGTACTGGACGCTGAAGATCTTGGCGTCGTTGTTGTCGGTGTTCACGCCGTTCAGCGTGCCCTTGTTGTCCACCTGGCCATACTGGGCGCGCAGTTCACCCTGGCCGATCGGGAAGCTGGCGCCGATGCCCCAGTAGTCTTCCTTCAGCGAACTGAACTTCAGCTCGTTCCACAGGGCCATCAGCTTCATGAAACCGAAGTTCCATGATCCGCCGATGTTCATGTCCTTCAACTTGTCCGGAAACACCGTCTCGGTCTCGCCGTAGGCGCCGGCGACATCGAACGGCCCCGCGGCAAAGCCAAGGCGGCCACCCCAGTACTTGTTGTTGTCGTTGCCCTGGCCCAGCGCATACATCGCCTGGCCGTACAGACCGCCCAGGTTACCCGGCAGGAAGTAGCCCACCGAATTGTTGGCGCGCACACCGGTGCCTGCGCCGCTGTTCGCCGGGTTGGCCAAGCTGATCAGGTTGGTGTCGTTGCCGAGGCCGTTGGCACCATAGACGTCGAAGAACACCCGGTTCCAGAACGACGGGACATAGTCGCGACCAAGGCGGATTTCACCGGCAGCCTGGCTGATCAAGCTGACCGTCGAACGGCGCTGCCAGGTTTGACCGGCAGCCTGCCCGTTTTCGTTGCTCATCGCGCCTTCAATCCAGAAGCCGGCGCCCAGCCCACCACCCAGGTCTTCGAAGCCGCGGAAGCCCAACCGGTTGCTGTTCAACTGGTTGCTTTGCATCGACGTCGTGCGCAGGTCACCGTTCTTGATGTTGTTGATGCTCAGATCAACCACACCAAAAATCGTCACCGACGACTGTGCCGACGCCACGCCGGCATAGGCGCCGAGCACTGCGAGGGCGAGCAGAGATTTTTTCATTGCAATGATCTCCTAGGTTTGAACGAGAGGTCCTGATTCCATGGACAGCCGTCGCGCCGACGTGGGCGAGGCCAATCAGGCCAACCTCCTCAGCGGAAGCTGCGGCTATTGCACCAGAGGGCTCCGGCCGATGCAAAGACTTGGTTGGCAAACGCCGCACGATGTTGCCTGGCAACAACGCGAAACAGTTCGCGGTCGCGAGGTCACCGCAGAAGCCAACCGACCCCCGGGAAACCCACCCCAGGGATTCCGATAAGCTGTCGCGCGTGGCCCTTGACGAATGGATCACCACCGCCGACCAGGCGCTGCGCACGCTGAGCGGGGGCGCCCACGCGGCGCGCGCCCATCCGACGGCAGCCGAGAAAGAACCCGATCTGACGCCGGCCGAGCGTCGCTTGTCCGGTGCCTTGCTGCGCGTCGATCACGTCGGCGAGGTGTGCGCGCAGGCCTTGTACCAGGCCCAAGCCCTGACGGCGCGCTCGCCGCAACTGCGCGCCCACATGCAGCGCGCCGCAGCCGAAGAAGTAGACCATCTGGCATGGACCGAGCGCCGTCTGGCGCAGTTGGGCGCGCGCACCAGTTTCCTCAATCCGCTGTGGTATGCAGGCTCCTTTGGCATCGGGTTGCTCGCCGGGTGGGCCGGCGACCGCTGGAGTTTGGGCTTCGTGGTGGAAACCGAACGACAGGTTGAACAGCACCTCGCCGGCCATCTCGAGCGCTTGCCGAGTGGCGACGCGCCGTCACGCGCCATCGTCGAGCAGATGAAGACCGACGAAGCACAGCATGCGACCACCGCCGAGCAAAGCGGTGCAGCGTCGCTGCCCGAACCCATCAAGCTGGCGATGCGCTGGGCCGCGCGTGTGATGACCCAGACCGCGCACCACGTGTGAAAACTCGCGCGGTAGCCGTCACGTCGAGGCCGCAGCGATCTCGAAACTGGTCGTGACCTGCGCGGTCTTGACCAGCATCGCAGTGGCTGAGCAGTATTTCTCGTGCGACAACGCGACCGCGCGCGCCACCGCATCGTCAGTCAGCTGATGACCGCTCACCACGAAATGCATGTGCACGCGTGTGAACACCTTGGGATCGGTGGTCGCACGCTCCGCGTGCAGCTTCACGGTGCAGCCGCGCACGTCGTGACGCCCGCGGCGCAGGATGGTCACGACGTCGTAGGCTGAGCACCCGCCGCTGCCAGCGAGCACGGTTTCCATCGGCCGCGGGGCGAGATTGCGGCCGCCGCCATCGGGTGCCCCGTCCATCGTCAGCACGTGGCCGCTGCCGGTCTCGGCCACGAACGCCATGCCGGCTTCACGAACCCAGTGCACGGTGCAATCCATCTGGTTCTCCTGCGAGCCATGTCACGCGCGTGACCCGGCCATGCGTTTCAAGCCCATCCGGGACGCATCATCATATTGCGATGCAACATCGGTCGCGCTAGACTCCGGATCATCGCAATGAACACGTCCCAAGGACGGTCGTTGCACCGGTTGTCTCCTCCACCTCTTCCCATTGGTGGATTGGGCCCGGGGCCTCCAAGCCCCGGGCCTTTTTTCTTGGGCGCCTGCACGCCGCCGCATATGATCCGGCGCCCGCCAGCCGACAACCCAGACTCCCATGGCCCGCACACAGCGCACGCCGCCTGCGGGCAGCCGCGCAGACTACCTGCAACGCATCCTGACTGCACGCGTCTACGACGTGGCTCGGGAAACGCCGCTCGACCCTGCGCGCGCGCTGTCGCGCCGGCTGGGCAACCACGTGCTGCTCAAGCGCGAGGACCAGCAAAGCGTGTTCAGCTTCAAGCTGCGCGGCGCGTACAACAAGATGGTCCACCTGAGCGCCGCGCAGCTGGCGCGCGGGGTGATCTGCGCGTCGGCGGGCAACCACGCGCAAGGCGTCGCACTCGCGGCCCGGCGGCTGGGCTGTCGCGCCGTGGTGGTGATGCCAGTCACGACGCCACGCGTCAAGGTCGACGCGGTGCAGTCGCTCGGCGGCGAGGTGGTGCTGCATGGCGACAGTTACTCCGACGCCTATCAACAAGCGGTGACGCTGCAACGCAAGCAGCGCCTGAGCTTCGTGCACCCGTTCGACGATCCCGACGTGATCGCCGGCCAAGGCACCATCGGCATGGAGATCGCGCGCCAGCACCAGGGGCCGATGCACGCCGTGTTCGTCGCTGTCGGCGGCGGCGGCTTGATCTCCGGCGTCGCGGCGTACCTGCGATCCGTGCGGCCGGAAGTGCGCATCATCGGCGTGCAAACGCGCGATTCCGACGCGATGGCGCGTTCGGTGCGCGCCGGCAAGCGCGTCGAGCTGGCCGAGGTCGGCCTGTTCTCGGATGGCACCGCCGTCAAGGTGGTGGGCGTGGAGACCTTTCGGCTGGCACGCCAGTGGGTCGACGAGTTCGTGGTGGTCGACACCGACGAGGTGTGCGCGGCGATCAAGGACGTGTTCCAGGACACGCGCACCGTGCTCGAGCCGGCCGGCGCCCTCGGTGTGGCGGGCCTCAAGCAATACGTCGGCAAGCGCAAGATCAAGGGACAGACGCTGGTCACGATCACCTGCGGCGCCAACATGAACTTCGATCGCCTGCGCTTCGTTGCCGAGCGGGCCGAGTTCGGCGAGCAGCGCGAAGCCTTGTTCGCCGTCACGATCCCGGAACGTCGCGGGTCATTCAGGCAGTTCTGCGAGCTGATCGGGCCGCGCGCGGTCACCGAGTTCAACTATCGGATCTCGGACGAGCGCCTCGCGCATGTGTTCGTCGGTGTCGCGATCGCGCGCCGCGCGGAAGCGAGCCGCATCGCGCGGCAGTTCGGACGCCACGGTTTTCCGACGCTCGACCTCACCGACGACGAACTGGCCAAGGAACACGTGCGGCACCTGGTGGGCGGGCACTCCGAACTGGCGCGCCACGAACGCCTGCTGCGCTTCATCTTCCCTGAGCGACCTGGGGCGCTGATGCGCTTCTTGTCGGCGATGAACCCAGGCTGGAACATCAGCCTGTTCCACTACCGCAACCAGGGCGCGGACTACGGTCGCATCCTGGTGGGCATCCAGGTGCCCGCCAGCGATCGCGCGGCCTTCGAGCAGTTCCTGGCGACACTTGCGTATCCGTATATTGAGGAAACGCGCAACCCGGTGTACGCCTTGTTCTTGCGTTGAGGTGTTGCGCGCAGGCCTCCGCAAGGCCGCCCATCGCAGCGAACGGCGCGCCGCGCGGCGCGCTGTCCTTACACTAGCAAGCCATGTCGGCCGACCGCTCGCTGATCGCACCCACGTCCAAGCCGCTGCTCGAGAGCGCGCTGAAAGAAAAGCTGCAGCGCCGCGCCGAGTCCACCGGCAGCCTCGGTGAGCTCGAGCCGCTGGCCATCCGCCTCGGCCTGATGCAAAACACCCTGAAGCCGCGCTTCCGCGATCCGCAACTGGTGATTTTCGCGGCCGATCACGGGTTGGCCGTCGACGGCCTGGCGGGGCCGCAGCGCAAGCAAACGCACGAGCAGGTCGCGCAACTCCTCAGCGGACAGCTGCCGGTGTCGGTTTTCGCGCGCATCCTGGGCCTCGAGCTGTCGGTGGTCGACTGTGGCGTGGCCGAGATGGTGGCCCCGCACGACCGCCTGATCCGCCGCAAGATCGCGCACGGTACGCGCAACTCGCGCGTCGGCCTCGCGATGTCGGTCGACCACGCGCACGCGGCGATTCGCGCCGGCATGGAGATCGGCGACACGCTGCGCGGCAACCTCGTCGCCGCCGCGGGCATCGGAGTGGGCGCGCATGAGAGTGCGGCGCTGGTGCTGTCGCGACTCACCGACACGCCGGTGCGCGACCTGATCCTCAGCGGGCCCTCGATGAATCCGGACTTGCTGAACCACCTGATGTCGATCGTGCAGGCAGCGCAGACCAAGCACCGCGACGTCACCGACCCGGTCGAGGTGCTTGCCGCCTTCGGGGGCTTCGAAGTCGCGGTCATGGTGGGCGTGCTTCTGGTGGCCGCCAGCAAGCGGCACCTGATCATGATCGACGGCATGGCGGCGTGCGCGGCGCTGTTGGTCGCTTCGCGCATCGCCACGCCGGCCACCGACTACTGCGTGTTCTGCCGCAGTCACAGCCACCGCGGCCTGGACCAGGCGCTCAACCTGTTCCGGGCGTCGGCGTTGCTCGAGCTCGGCATGGAGAGCACCGACGGCACAGGCGCGGCGTTGGCATGGCCGCTGGTCAAGAGCGCAGCCGCGCTGCTCACCGAAGTGGCCGAGGGCGAAGATCCCGGCCCGTCGCGACCCTCGGGCATCGCCACCCAGGCTGCCGACTTCGGGTCCGAGGGTGACGCCGGGGCGCCGCACTGACGCTTGCTCGTCAGCGCGTGGCGGCCGGGTTGCGTACCGGCGGCGAAGCCGGCGTTGCAGCGGGCAGCGGCATGGCAGGCAACGGCGGCGGCGGTGATGCCACTGCCGCGGGCGCGCCTCCAGGCCCACGCACCGACCGGTTCGGCTCCGGAATCGCCGGCAATTCCAGCCGCACAGTGGCGGTGCCGCCCGCCGGCCCGAGTTCGGCGCGCCGATGGTTCACCGCCAACAGCACCAGCGAGCCGTCGACCACGCCGCCCAGACTGACGGGACGCGGCGGCTTGTCGCCCACCGCGATCAGCGCCAGCCCCGTGGCGGCGGCGCTCTTGGGCGCCACCACGCCAATCAGCTTGTAGCGAGTGTCCAGCGCCGGCTCGGGCGTCGCCGCATCGGCGGTGCGCGTGCTTCCCAGCAGGCGCGACAAGTCCGCGCTGGCGGTCGAGGTGTTGGCACTCACCGTGACGGCATGCGCGGGCGCCGCATCGGCGCGTGAAAGCAAGCGCGTCAGCCAGAACACCGCACTGCCGGCCACCAGGGCCCAGATTGCAAACGACAACAGGCGCATCGCCATCGCACGATTATCATTCACCGCACCCAAGGACGATCGCCTTGCCTACGATGACTTCGCCCTGCCGAGCCCCGAGCCGTCGCCGCCTTGTGCACGGCTTCACGTTGATCGAGTTGATGGTGGTGCTCGTCATCATTGGCGTGCTGGCAGCGTTCATCGTGCCCAACGTGCTCGATCGCGCCGACGATGCGCGCGTCACGGCAGCACGCAGCGACGTGAACAATTTGATGCAGGCTCTCAAGCTGTATCGGTTGGACAATCAGCGCTACCCATCGGCCGAACAGGGCTTGAGCGCGCTGGTCCGCAAGCCCAACTCGGGAACGATTCCGCCGAATTGGCGTCCCTACCTCGAAAAGTTGCCCAACGATCCATGGGGTCGTCCGTACCAGTACCTCAACCCGGGTGTCAAAGGTGAAATCGACGTCTTCAGCCTCGGTGCCGACGGCCAGCCCGGCGGCGAAGGGCCGAACGCCGACGTCGGTTCCTGGCAGTAACCCGCCTGGCCGCGCGCCGCGCGGCTTCACGCTCATCGAGCTGATGGTCGTGATGGCGCTGATCGCCGTGACGGTCGGTTTGGTGACGCTGTCGCTGCGCGACCCGGCCACGGCTCAGCTTGACCGCGAGGCGATGCGGCTGGCCACGCTGCTGGAGAGTGCGCGCGCCGAGTCGCGCGCCAGCGGGGTGCCGTTGCGCTTCGAGCTGCCCACGCAGCCCGGCGAGACCGGGTTTCGTTTCGTCGGTGTGATGAGCGGCGATCCGCTGCCAACGCAGTGGCTCGCCGACGGCGTGAGCGCCGAGATCATCGGCGGCCGCGTGCTCGCGCTCGGGCCCGAGCCGCTGATCGGACCGCAGCGCATCGTGCTGCGCATGGGCGAGCGCAGCGTGACGCTGGCCACCGACGGCATCGGGCCGTTCGTCGCAGTGCCATGAGCGCAGCCGGCCTGCGGCGGCAGCGCGCTTTCACGCTCGTGGAGGTGCTGGTGGCGGTGGCGGTGGTCGCCATCACGCTGGCGGCCGGCCTGAAGGCCGCCGGCGCGTTGACCGACAACGCGCAGCGTTTGGCCGAGGTGGTCAACGCCCAATGGTGCGCCGACAACGCGCTGACCAACCTGCGACTGAACAAGCAGTTCCCCGGCATCGGCGACGCCGACTTCGATTGCAACGAGCTCGGCCGTGACTACAAAGGGCGCCTGGTCACGCGGCCGACGCCGAACCCGAACTTCCGACGCGTCGACGCCATGGTGCTCGACGATTCGGGCACCTCAATCATCACGCTGTCCACCGTGCTCGGCCGCTATTGACGATGCGCACACCACGTCTCACTGCCGGATTCACCTTGGTCGAAGTGCTGGTTGCGCTGCTGATCATGGCGATCCTGTCGGCCATGGCCTGGCAGGGCGTCGATGGCATGGTGCGCGCGCGCGATGCCAGCCAGGAGGCCTCCGAGCGCACGCTGCGCCTCACCACCGTGATGGCGCAATGGGAGCAGGACCTCGCGTCGCTGTACGACAGCGGCAACGTGCCAAGCCTCGCATTCGACGGCGCCAACCTGCGCCTGGCGCGCTCCACGCCAGACGGCGCGCAGATCGTCGTGTGGTCGTTGCGCTCGGGCGTGTGGCGGCGTTGGGCGAGCCCCAGCGTGCGGCGTGCCGGCGAACTGCAGCAGGCCTGGCTGGCCAGCCAGCAGCTGATCGGCACCGAGGAGCAGCAGGTGCAGCTGCTGCAAGGCGCCACCGAGTGGCAGCTGTATTTCTTTCGTGGCAACGCGTGGAGCAACGCTCAGTCGAGCGCCGGTACGACGGTCGTGCCCGGTGCGGCGACCGGCGTCACGCCGGCATCGTCGCCCGCGCTCGCGGCCGGGCTCGCGGCACGCGCCGCCTTGCCCACCGGGGTGCGTCTGGTGCTGAGCTTCGGCGACGACCGCCGGCTGACGCGCGACGTGATGCTGGGGCCGACGTCGCTATGAAGCCCCTGCGCCGGCCACCCTCCCGGCGGCACGCGCGCGGCGCCGCGCTGCTGATCGCCATGTCGTTGCTGGTGCTGGTCACCACCCTGGCGGCCGGCATGGTGTACCAGCAGCATCGCGCCATCCAGGTCGAGGCCGCCGAGCGCGCGCGCACGCAATCGGCCTGGATCCTCAACGGCGCACTCGATTGGGCGCGCCTGATCCTGCGCGAGGACGCCCGCTCCGGTGGCCCCACCGCCCTCAGCGAGCCCTGGGCCACGCCGCTGGCCGAGGCGCGGCTGTCGACCTTCCTGGCCACCGACAAGGACAACAATTCCGACAGCGGGCCCGACGCCTTCCTGTCGGGGGCGATCATCGACCTGCAGTCGCGCTACAACCTGCGCAATCTGATCGACGGCAACAAGATCCTCGAAGCCGAATTGCTGACGCTGCAGCGGCTGTGCGAGGCGGCCGGCGCGCCGACCGACACCGCGCCGCGCATCGCCGAGGGGCTGCGCTTGGCGTGGGCTGGCGGCGACACGCAAAGCGTGCCGCTCGCACCTCGCACGGTGGCGCAGCTGCAGTGGCTCGGCATCGACCCCGGCGTGCTCGATCGCCTGCAGAACTTCGTCGTGCTGCTGCCGGTGCGCACCACCGTCAACCTCAACACCGCCGATCCCGAAGTGATCGCGGCGGTCAGTGCGGGTCTTGACGCAGGCGCCGCACAGGCGCTCGTGCAGACCCGGCAGCGCGGCGCGTACCGCACGGTCGACATCGCAAAGAAGCAGGCGCCGTTGCTCGACCCGAAGAACGTCGGCGTGACCTCCAACTATTTCGAAGTGCGCGGCAAACTGCGCCTCGACGACCGCGCCCTCGAGGAGCGCTCGATCGTCGAACGGCGCGGCCTCGACATCGTGACCATCCTGCGCGAGCGCGTGGCCAGCGTCGTGGCCGATCGATGACATCGGCTTCGGAGACATCACCTTTGTGGGCAACTTTGCATTGCAAGTGGTTGATTTGCGGAGTGCCGATCTTGTGAGCCCTGTTCAAAGCGATTAGCCTTCCCGTCCCCATGTCGATCCTGGTCGTTCTGCTGCCCGCGCGTGATCGCTCGGCCGCTGCATCCGGCGATGCCACCGCGGAGTACGCCTATCTGCTGAGTGCCGACGGCCTGAGCGTGGTACGCCAAGGCCGCACCACCGCCGCGCTGCTGCCCAAGGCCGACACCGTCGTGGCCTGGGTCGGCCCCACCGACGTCAGCTGGCACCGCATCACGATGCCGCGCGCACCGACCGCCAAGCTGCGCTCCGCGCTGGTCGGCCTGGTGGAGGAGCAGTTGCTCGACGACGAGCAGGCCGTGCACCTGGCGTTGGCGCCGCAGTCGAGCGCCGGCAGCAGCACCTGGGTGGCCGCGGTGCACAAGCGCTGGCTGGTGCAGCACCTCGAGCATCTGGAGAAGGCTGGCGCTTTCGTCGATCGCGCGGTGCCCGCGCTGTGGCCCGAGGAGCCGGGCAGCGGGCATTTCTTTGCATCGTCGGACAGCGCCGACGGCAGCAGCGCGCAGACCTGGCTGGCCTATGCGGACGGCGATGGCGTGCGCTGTGCGCGCATGGCAGGTACCTGGGTGCGCGAACAGCTGCCCGGCTGGGGTCGCGAGGGCACGCGCTGGAGCGCATCGCCCGCGGTGGCGGCGCAGGCGGAACGTTGGCTCGGCACCGCGGTGGCGGTGCGCTCCGACGGCGACCACGCGCTGCAGGCGGTGCGCTCGCTGTGGAACCTGCGCCAGTTCGACCTCGCCGCGCGTGCTCGCGGCTCGCGCTGGCTGCGCGACACCTGGCGACGCGGGTTCAGCCCGGCCTGGCGCCCGGCCCGCATCGGACTGCTTGCGCTCATCGTGCTCAACCTGGTTGGCATCAACCTGTGGGCGCTGCGCCAACGCGCCGAGATCGAGGGGCGCAAAGACGCGATGGTTGCGCTGCTGAAGGCCAGCCATCCGCAGATCGGCACCATCGTCGATGCGCCGGTGCAGATGCGCCGCGCCACCGACACGATGCGTGCCGCTGCCGGCCGGGTCGGCGAGGCCGACTTCGAAGCCGCGCTCGGTGCTGCCGCGATGGCATGGCCCGACGGTCAGCCCCCGGCGCAGCTGCTGCAGTTCGCCTCCGGCAAGCTGACCCTGGTGGCCGGGGTGTGGAGTGCCGATCAACTCGAACGCTTTCGGGGCAGCCTCCGTTCGGCGGGATGGAGCGTCGAGTCCGTCGACGGGCGCCTCGTGCTCACGCGTGCGGCCGATGCCGCGAAGGGCAGCGTATGAACGAGGGCCTGCGGGAGAACTTGCAAGCTGCGCGCGCCCAGGCCGCCACCGCATGGCGCGCGCGTGCGCCGCGTGAGCGCATGGCGCTGGCGATCGCGGCCGCGGTGGTCGTCGCGCTGGTGGTGTGGGCCTTGCTGGTGGCACCCGCCCTGTCGACCCTGCGCGGCGCGCCGCAGCAACTGGAGTCGCTTGAGTCGCAGCTTCAGCAAATGCGCAGCATGGCCGCCGAAGTGCGCGACCTGCGCAACGCCACGCCAGTGGCCCCGGCGCAGGCTGGCCTGGCGATCAAGGCGGCTGCCGAGCGCCATGGCGACAAGGTGCGCCTGACGCTGCAGGCCGACCGGGCGCTGATCACGCTGATCAACGCCAGTCCGGAGCAGTTGCGCGCGCTGCTGGTCGAGGTGCGCAGCGCCGCGCGGGCACGCCCGGTCGAAGCGCAGCTGACGCGGGTGCCAGCGGGTTTCAGCGGCACGCTGGTGTTCAACATCGGAGCGAGCAACTGATGGAACTGCGCTGGCCCGGCTGGTTCAGGCGGCGCTCGCAGCTACGCCTGTCGCGCCTGGGCGCTAGTGCGTTCCAGAATTCGACACTTGCCGAGCTGGCTTGGCAGCGCGCCCGCAATGCGTCGACCCGCTGGGCGATCTGGGGCGTGGTGCTCGGCGCGCTGATCGGCCTCATCGTCTTTGCACCCGCCAGCTGGCTGGCCAGCGCGGTGGCGCGCGCCACCGACCAACGCCTGCTGCTGGCCGACGCCAAGGGGACGGTCTGGAGCGGCGACGCCCAGTTGGTGCTGACCGGTGGTGCCGGCAGCCGCGACGCCGCCGCCCTGCCCGGCCGACTGCGCTGGGAGGTGCGACCGCGCCTCACGGGCTTCGAGCTGGCACTGAACCAGCCCTGCTGCCTGGAGCGAGAGTGGGCGATCCAGTTCCGGATCGTCGGTCTCGGGCGCTACCAGGTGGTATTGCCGGCGCGCCCGCAGGCCCTGGGGCACTGGCCGGCAGCCTGGCTGGCCGGCTTGGGCACGCCGTTCAACACGTTGCAGATGGGTGGCACGCTGCGCTTGACCAGCAACGGCATGACGCTCGAGTCGGTGCAGGGCCGCTGGCGCGCGATCGGCAGCATCGACGCGGACCTGCTGGGTGTCTCGTCGCGGCTGTCGACGCTCGACACGCTGGGCAGCTACCGCTTCAGCGTGCGCGGCGGCGCCACCAGCAGCGATCCGGCCGCGTTGAACCTGGAAACACTCGAGGGCGCGTTGCGGCTGTCAGGCAGCGGACAATGGACGGGGTTTCGCGTCCGCTTTCGCGGCGAGGCCAGCGCCGCCGAGGGGCAAGAGGCGGCATTGAACAACCTGTTGAACATCATCGGCCGGCGCCAAGGAGCGACGTCGGTCATCTCGATCGGATGAACATGGATCCAAGCCGACTCCGCGCCCACCCGCGCAGCCGTGTGCCGCGCGCCGCGTGGGCCGGACTCGCCGCCTGCGCGCTGGTCCTGACCAGCGCGCCCATCGATGCGCAGCAGGCGCCTGCAGCGGCCAGTCAGCCGCGCGCCGGCACTGCGCGCGCCAACGCCGCAGTGCGCTCCAGCGCGCCGGTGACCGTCAACTTCGTCAACGCCGACATCGAGGCTGTGACGCGCGCGATGGCGGTGATGGTCGAACGCCAGATCATCGTCGACCCGCGCGTCAAGGGCACGATCACCGTCTACAGCGAGCAGCCGATCCCGGTGCGCGAGGCGTACCTCAACTACCTGGCCGCGCTGCGCGGCCTCGGCTTCACGTTGGTCGATTCGGCCGGCCTGCTCAAGGTGGTGCCCGAGGCCGACGCCAAGCTGCAAGCCGGCACCGTCGAAGTGGGCCCGGCGGCCACGCGCGGCGACCAGGTGCTGACGCAGATCTTCCGGCTCAACCACGAGAACCCGAACAACCTGGTGGCGGTGTTGCGGCCGTTGATCAGCCCCAACAACACGATCAACGCCAACCCCGGCAACAACACACTGGTCATCACCGACTACGCCGACAACCTGCAGCGCATCGGCCGCATCATCGCCGCGCTCGACACGCCCGGTGCCACCGACGTCGAAGTGATCCCCGTGATCCATGGCGTGGCCAGCGACATGGCGGCGATCGTCCAGCGGCTCGGCGACGGCGCGGTCGCCGGAGCGCCCGCGCCGGGCGGGGCACCCGGCGCCGCCGGCGCGTTCACCGTGCTGGTCGACCCGCGCGCCAACGCATTGATCGTGCGCGCCGCCAACCCGGTGCGCATGGCGCAATTGCGCTCGCTGATCCAGCGGCTCGATCAGGCGCAGCCCGGCGCCGGGGCGGCCGGAAACATCTGGGTCGTGCCGCTGAAAAACGCCGAGGCGACCAAGCTCGCCACCGTGCTGCGCGCGGCCTTCACGCCCGGTACCGGCGCCAGCGTGGGCGGCATCGCCGCCGCGACTGGCCTGACGCAGCAGCAGACGCCGGCGCAGCAAGCGGCCGCCACCGCGACCGGCAACCCACAAGCCACCGCGCCGCTGGCCGCCTCCGCGCAGCCGACCACTGGCGGCTTCATCCAGGCCGACCCAGCGTCCAATTCACTGATCATCACCGCGCCGGCCCCGCTGTACCGCCAGGTGCGCGCGATGATCGAGCAACTCGACACACGGCGTGCGCAGATCTACATCGAGAGCCTGATCGTCGAGGTGTCGGGCGACAACGCCGCCGATTTCGGCTTCCAGTGGCAGGGCCTGATCGGTCAGAACGGCGACAAGTACGGCCTGTTCGCCGGCACCAACTCGCCGTCGACCGCCGGTCCAAGCATCATCGATCTGACCAAGACGGTGGTCGGCAACGGCACCACGCTGCCCGGCGAAGGCCTGAACATCGGCCTGCTGCGCAACTACGGCGGCACCTACGCGCTGGCGGCGATCGCGCGCATGCTGCAGTCGCAGACCAACACCAACATCGTGTCGACGCCGAACCTGATCACGCTCGACAACGAAGAGGCCAAGATCATCGTCGGCAGCAACGTGCCGTTCATCACCGGCCAGTTCACCAACACCGGCGTCGCCACCACCAGCCCGTTCCAGACCATCGAGCGCAAGGACGTCGGCATCACGCTGCGCATCCGGCCGCAGGTGGGTGAAGGCGGCGTGGTGCGCATGACGATCTACCAGGAGTCCTCCAGCGTCAGCGCGCAGGTGGCGCCCGGCACCTCCAACGCAGGCCCGTCGACCGACAAGCGCTCGATCGAATCGACGGTGGTCGTCGACGACGGTGCGATCCTCGTGCTGGGCGGCCTGATCGAAGAGAAGTACAGCCAGAACATCTCGAAGATCCCGCTGCTCGGCGACATCCCGTACCTGGGTGCGCTGTTCCGCAGCGAGAGCCGCTCGAAGACGCGCACCAACCTCATGGTGTTCCTGCGCCCGGTCGTGATGCGCGACCTCGACACCGCCACGCGGCTCTCACTCGACCGCTACGACCTGATCCGCGCGCGCCAGCGAGAGGCGCAACCGGTGCCGAGCGCGATCCTCAACAACAACGAGTCCCCGATCCTGCCGCCGGCCTACGTGCCGCCCGCTTCGGCGCCGCAGTCGCTGCCGCCGCCGCCGCTCTCGCCAGCGGCCTCTGCGCCGCCGGCGCAATCGACACCGGTCAACTGAAGTCCATTTACCATGGCCGCGCGACACCCGCTGCCCTACGCCTTCGCGAAGGCCAACACGCTGCTGCTCGAAGACGACGGTGCGCAGCGCGTGCTGTGGGCCGCCGACAACTCCAATGCCAGCGCGCTGTCCGAGGTGGTCCGGCTGTTCGACGTCACCAGCTTCGAGCGCGAAGCCGCTGGCACGCTGTCGCAGCGCATCGCAGTCGCCTACGCGGGCGGCGAGTCGAGCGCGGCCGCGGTGGTCGGCGAGGTCGAGAGCGCGGTCGACCTCAGCCGACTGATGCAAGAGCTGCCGGCTGTCGAAGACCTGCTCGAGGCGGCCGACGACGCCCCGATCATCCGCATGCTCAACGCGCTGCTGACGCAGGCCGCAAAGGACGGCGCGAGCGACATCCACATCGAGCCGTACGAGCGCTCGAGCTCGGTGCGCTTTCGCGTCGACGGCACGCTGCGCGAGGTGGTGCGGCCCAACAAGGCGCTGCATGCGGCGCTGATCAGCCGTCTGAAGATCATGGCCGAGCTCGACATTGCCGAGAAGCGCCTGCCGCAGGACGGCCGCATCTCGCTGCGCATCGGCGGACGCGCGGTCGATGTGCGCGTGTCGACGCTGCCGGCGGCGCACGGCGAACGCGCGGTGCTGCGCCTGCTCGACAAGACCGACGCCAACTTTTCACTCGAAGGCCTGGGCATGAGCCCGGAGCTGATGAAGCGCTTCGTGCACATGATCGAGCAGCCGCACGGCATCGTGCTGGTCACCGGGCCCACCGGCTCGGGCAAGACCACCACGCTGTACGCGTCGCTGGCCCGGCTTCCCACCGGCACCACCAACATCCTCACCGTCGAAGATCCGGTCGAGTACGAGTTGCCCGGCATCGGCCAGACGCAGGTCAACCCGAAGATCGACCTCACGTTCGCGAAAGCGCTGCGCGCCTTCCTGCGCCAGGATCCCGACGTGATCATGATCGGTGAGATCCGCGACGTCGAAACTGCGCAGATCGCGATCCAGGCCTCGCTCACCGGCCACCTCGTCCTCGCCACGGTGCACACCAACGACGCGCCGTCGAGCGTGACGCGCCTGATCGACATGGGCGTCGAGCCGTACCTGCTCAGCTCGTCGCTGCTCGGCGTGCTGGCGCAGCGGCTGGTGCGCAAGCTGTGCGTGCACTGCCGCCGGCGCGACGACAGCGGGCGCTGGCACCCGGTGGGCTGCGAACGGTGCCTGCAAACCGGCTACAAGGGCCGCACCGGCGTCTACGAGCTGATGAGCGTCGACGACAAGCTGCGCTCGCTGATCCACGCGCAGGTCGCCGAAGGCGAGCTGTTCACGGCGGCGACCGCGCTAGGCATGCGCCCCATGCGCGAGGACGGACAGCGCCTGCTCGACGAAGGCATCACGTCGCTCGAAGAGGTGCTGCGCGTCACCCCCGACTAGATGACTCGGCCGCCCAGCGGCTTGGCACTCAGGCCAAGCGCATCGAACCTCTGACGACATGCCCGCGTACCGTTTCGAAGCCATCGACGCCCAAGGCAAGGCCCGCACCGGCTTGCTCGAAGGCGATAACGCAAAGTCCGTGCGCTCACAGCTGCGCGGTCAGGGCCTCGTGCCGATCGGCGTCGAGGCGGTCGCCGCGTCGCTGGGCGGCACCACGAAGGTCCGCTTCACGCGCCGCACGTTCAGCAGCACTTCGCTCGCGGTGTGGACGCGCCAGCTCGCGGGGCTGGTCGGCGCCGGCCTGCCGCTGGAGCGCGCATTGACAGCCTTGTCCGACGAATCCGAGGACCCGCGTCAGCGCGACCTGGTGGCTCACCTGCGCGCGGAGGTCAACGCGGGTTCGACCTTTGCACGCGCTCTGGCCAGCGCACCACGCGAGTTCGACGACGTCTACCGCGCGGTGGTGGGAGCGGGTGAGCAAAGCGGCGCACTGGGCACCGTGCTGGAAAAACTTGCCGACGATCTGGAGGAGCGACAGGCGCTGCGTGCCAAACTGCTCGGCGCGGCGCTCTACCCGGCGATCGTGTCGGGCATCGCGGTGCTGATCGTGATCTTCCTGGTCACCTATGTGGTGCCCCAGGTTGCCAGCGTGTTTGTGCACGGCAAGCGCGCGCTGCCGTTCCTGACGGTGGCGATGCTCGGCATCAGCAGCTTCGTGCGCAACTGGGGCTGGCTGGTCCTGCTCGGCTTGCTCGCCGCCGGCGGCATGCTGTGGTTCTCGCTGCGCAACGATGCCTTTCGCGAGCGCTTCGACGCCATGTGGCTCGGCTTGCCGCTGGTCGGCCGCCTCGCGCGCGGCTACAACGCAGCACGCTTCGCCGGCACGCTGGCGATGCTGGCGGGTGCCGGCGTGCCGATCCTCAAGGCGCTCCAGGCGGCGGCTGAAACGCTGAGCAACCGCGCGCTGCGCGCCGACGCGGTCGATGCGCTCGGCCAAGTGCGCGAAGGTGCCCCGCTGGCCTCGGCGCTGGCCGGGCGCAAGCGCTTCCCGGGGCTGCTGGCGATGTTCGCAAGGTTGGGCGAGCAGACCGGAGAGCTCCCGGTCATGCTGGCGCGCGCCGCCGCGCAACTGAGCGGCGAGGTGCAGCGCCGCGCGATGGCGTTGGCCACCATCCTCGAGCCGCTGCTGATCGTCGCGATGGGCGGCGTGGTGATGCTGATCGTGCTGGCCGTGCTGCTGCCGATCATCCAGCTCAACACCTGGGTGCGCTGAGGCCAGCGCCGTGCCCTCGGCAGGGCCCCACCCCCTCGGGGGGAGCCATTGAACGCGCCGTGTCAGCGCAGCAACGCACCGACACGGCTTGCCAGCGCTTCATTTGCGTGACAAGTCGGGCGTTATTCGGGGTGACGGCGGGCGCGGTGTTTGCTTCAATCAAGCGGCGCCCATGGCGTTGACATGGAGATCTGACATGAAGAGCTCCCACGACCTGGTTCCAGTGCGCGGCCGCGGCAACATTCCGATCGCGAAGATGCGTGCGGTCTACCGCTGCGACGAGGTCGAGCGCCGGCTCACCAAGTTGCCGCCCAAGGAGCACGAAAGCCTGCGCGCCACCTACGAGCGCATGCTAGAGAAGGGTCCCGAGCGCTTCCAGGTCAAGCCAGCCGGCCTGCCGGCGATGGACCACCTGTACGACGAGTTGCCCAACTTCATCGAGGTGCTCGACGACGTGAAGCGCCAGCTGGCGCTGTGCCAGGACAGCCGCGATGCGCTGGAGATCACGCCCACGCTGCTGCTCGGCCCGCCGGGTGTCGGCAAGACGCATTTCGCGCGCCAGTTGTCGGCGCTGTTGGGCACCGGCATGGGATTCGTCTCGATGAGCTCGATGACGGCCGGCTGGGTGCTCTCGGGCGCCTCGTCGCAGTGGAAGGGCGCGCGCCCGGGCAAGGTGTTCGAGACCCTGGTCGACGGCCAGTACGCCAATCCGGTGATGGTGGTCGACGAGATCGACAAGGCCAGCGCCGAGCACGCCTATGACCCGCTCGGGGCGCTCTACAGCCTGCTCGAGATCGACACCGCGTGCAGCTTCACCGACGAGTTCGCCGAGGTGGCCATCGATGCCAGCCAGGTGATCTGGATCGCCACCGCCAACGACGATCGAGCGATCCCCGAGCCGATCCTCAACCGCATGAACGTCTACGAGGTCGAAGCCCCCGACCTGGAAGCCGCCCGCGGCATCGCGTTGCGGCTGTACCAGCGCATCCGCACAGGCCACGACTGGGGCGAGCACTTCGATCCCGAGCCGAGCGACGCGGTGCTCGAGCAGTTGGCCGTGCTGGCGCCGCGCGAGATGCGCCGCGCGTGGATGACCGCGTTCGGCAACGCGCGGCTGGATGAGCGCAGCCGCATCGAGTTGCGCGACCTGCCGACGCCCGCGCACAAGCGCGGCCCGATCGGCTTCGTTCAGTAGCCTACGCGCTCACCAGGCCGACCGAGGCCTGGCCGCGGCGCAGCGTGCGCTTGCCGGCCTGCTTGCCGGCGTACATCGCGGCGTCGGCGCGCTTGAGCAGGCTGGCTGCGTCGTGGCCATCGAGCGGCGCCAGCGCGTAGCCGATCGTCAGGCCGACCTGGCAGGCCTGTCCGCGCACCCCGAACGGTGCCGCGAACGCCTCGAGCAACTTGTGGCCAAGGCGCCGCGCTTCGTCGTCACCGGGCAGGTCGGTGACCATCACGACGAACTCGTCGCCGCCGAGACGCGCCACCACGTCGCGGTGGCGCAGCGGCGTGCGCAGGCGCACGGCCACGGATCTGAGCAGCTCATCGCCGGCGTCGTGGCCCAGCCGATCGTTGACCGCCTTGAAGCCGTCGAGATCGAGCAGGTACACGCCGAGCAGCCGCGGGCTGCCTGCACGGGTCAGCGCGTTCTCGAGCTCGAGCTGCAGGCCGCGCCGGTTCGGCAGTCCGGTCAGCGGGTCGGTGTGCGCCAGCGAGCGCAGCGCCTCACGCTCGCGGTCGGCATGCTCGGCGGCATGGCGCAGCTGCTCCTGGCGCACCGCCAGCACGCGCTGCCACATCACCATCTCGATCAAGGAGCCGATCTGAAACGCGTGCTGTGTCCACAGATTGGAGTCGACGAAGCCACGCAGCAGCGCAGCCATGATGACGATGCCCACGCCGTACAGGCCCCAGCCGACCACCACATACACCGAGGCACGGTCGCCGGCGCGCACGCGCGCCACCGCGGCCGGCAGCCCGAACACGATCGGCATCGGCCCGAGCACGGTGCCAGCCAGCTGCGCGCTGCGGTAGTCGATCAACCCCAGCACGAAGGAAAGCGCGGCCACGCCCGCGACCAGCGCGGCGCCGCGCATGGCACGCGACCAGCGCCGGTTGTGCTGCGCCACCAGCAGCGTGCGGTCTAGAAACAGCAGGCCGCCCACCAAGCTCACCAGCACCGACAGCGGCGCCATGTTGGCCGTCAGCCAGGCGCTGCCGCCCCACAAGTGCTGCGGACCCAGCCCGTAGTACGCGAAGAAGAATACCGTCGTGCCGCTGACGGCCAGGCCGTACAGCGCAAACGTCGCATCGCGCCGGCTCAACCACTGCGCCACGCTGTACATCAGCAGGCACAGCCCAATGCCGACCATCAGGCCTTGGAACAGCTGGATGCCGGCCTCGCGCTCGTGGTAGCGCTCGGGCTTGATGAACGCGATCGGCACGATCATCGAGCTGGTGGTCTGCACGCGCAGCAGCACGTCGTAGGTCTGCCCAGGCGCGAGCGACAGTGCCATCGCATGCGAGCGGACCTTCAGCGGCCGCGACTGAAACGCCTGCAGATCGCCGAGCCGCCCCGAGTGCACCAGCCGCCCGTCGGCCAGCAGGTAGACATCGACGCGGTCGAGCGACGCGTAGTCGATGTCGAGCAGCCAGCGGCCGCTCGCGCCGGGCGGCACCTGCATCGCGATGTGCAGCCACACCGCATCACGGCGCACTCCCAGGTTGGCATGCGGACCGCGCGGCATGCTGAACTGCGCCCGCCTCGACAGCACGTCATCGGGCTGCCAGGCGCCGCTCGGGTCGGCCAGCAGCGTGACGGCGCCCCAGGCGTCGACTTCGCCGAACGCGTCGTTCAAGAGCAACGGTGCAGCGCTCTGCGCCCGCACGCCCAGGGCACCCGCCAGTCCGCACAGCAGGCACAGCAGGTGGAAGGCTTGACGCAGGTGTCGTGCGGTCATGGCGCGGCTCTTCCTCGGTGTCGGCCTCGCGGGCGGCAACTTGAGGGTCCGGACCTATGATTTCAGGATGTCCACCACGCTCGAAGGGCGCCTCGTCGTCGCGATCTCGTCGCGTGCGCTGTTCGATTTCGAAGAGGAGAACCGCGTCTTCGAAGCGCACGACGACCGCGCGTACATGCAGCTGCAATTGCAGCGCCTCGATCAGCCGGCGCGGCCAGGCGTCGCCTTCTCGCTGGTCAACAAGTTGCTCGCCTTCAACGCGGCGGTACAGGGCCCCCTTGGCCCTGCGGGCCCTCCCCCCGAGGGGGAGCGAACGCCTTCGGAGCGGCCGAGCGGCGTTCATGGGCCCCTTGGCTCTGCGGGCCCTCCCCCCGAGGGGGAGCGAACGCCTTCGGAGCGGCCGGCCGGCGTTCAGCGCGTCGAGGTGGTGATCCTGTCGCGCAACGACCCGGTGTCGGGCATGCGCGTGTTCCGCTCGGCGCAGCACTACGGGCTGCCGATCCAGCGCGGCGTGTTCACGCGCGGGCAGAGTCCGTGGCGCTACCTCAAGCCGTTGGCCGCGCATCTGTTCCTGTCGGCCAACGAACCCGACGTGCGCTCGGCGCTCGATGCCGGCGTGCCGGCCGCGCGCGTGCTGCCGCACAGCGCACGCGCCTCCGATCTGCATCCCAGCGAGGTGCGCATTGCGTTCGACGGCGACGCGGTGCTGTTCTCCGACGAGGCCGAGCGCGTGTACCAGCGCGATGGCCTGGACGCATTCCACATCCACGAGCGCGACCGCTCGGGCACGCCGCTGGCGCCCGGCCCGTTCAAGCCGCTGCTCGAGGCGCTGCATCGGCTGCAGCGCGAGCCGGGACTCGACATGCGCATCCGCACCGCGCTGGTCACCGCGCGCAGCGCGCCGGCGCACGAGCGCGCGATCCGCACGCTGATGGATTGGCACATCGAGGTCGACGAGGCGATGTTCCTGGGCGGCCTGGCGAAAGGGGAGTTCCTGCGCGAGTTCGAGCCCGACTTCTTCTTCGACGACCAGACGCGCCACGTCGAGTCGGCGTCGGCGCACGTGCCATCCGGCCACGTGGCCGCCGGCATCGTCAATCCGCTGCGCTGACGACGCGCACGCGCTCCAACGCGGGCGCGCGGGCGGCCGTGGCCTTCTCCGGCTCGGGCGTGTAGCGGCGCAAAGCCTCGAGGTCTAGCACGCGCACGCCGCCGTATTCGACGCGGATCATGCGTGCCTGCTGCAGCACGTGCAGCGCCTGATTCACGCGCTGGCGCGACAGCCCCACCAGGTAGCCGAGCTCCTGTTGCGTGATGCGCAGCAGGCTGCCCACGCCCGGGTACAGCACCGGGTGGAACAGCGACGCCAAGCTGCGCGCCACGCGCACGTCGGGGTCGCTCATGCGATCGATTTCGCGCGCCGCGATGAACTGGCCGAGCCGCTCGTTGAGCTGGCGCATCACGAATCGGTTGAAACCAATGGAACGATCGAGCAGCCAGTCGAAGGTCGGCACCGTGATGCCGCCCACCAGGCTCTTGCGCAGCGCCTGGATGTTGTAGCGGTACGGCTCGTGCTTGAGCACCGTGCCTTCGCCGAACCAACCGCCGGGCGGCAGGCCGGTGAAGGTGATCGGCATGCCGAGCGCGCTGTCGTTGCTCATCTTCAGCAAGCCATCGATCAACCCGAACCAGAACGTCACCGGACGACCGACCCGGCACACGAACTCGCCGCTCTCGGCCTGCAGCACGCGCAGGTCGGCGGCCGCGACGCGTGCCTCGTCGGGTGTCAGCGCCGCCATCCACGGCACGCCGGCGAGTTCATCGGGCGTGGGAGGCCGCGAGCGTGCCAACAGCGCGGAAGCGGACGAGGAGGCGCGGGTCACTCGGGAAAGACCGATGCGGGTGGACCCTAGGATTGTCGTCAGACAGACAACTTGGCGTCAAACTATTACCTAGCATCTCGGTCCCAGCGCACCTGGGAGTCGACCCGTGCAGAAAACCTTTCCACAAATGATGTGGGCCCACGCGAAGCAGCGGCCCGACGCGCCGGCGCTGCGCGAGAAGAGTTTCGGCATCTGGCAGACCACCACCTGGTCGCAACTCGGCGCGCTGGTGCGCCACCTGGCCTGCGGACTGGCCGAGGCCGGGTTGAAGCGCGGCGAGCACCTGGTCGTGATCGGAGAGAACCGCCCGCGCCTGTATGCCGCGATGCTGGCTGCGCAATCGCTCGGTGCCGTTCCGGTCCCGCTGTACCAGGATGCCGTGGCCGCCGAGTTCGTGTTCCCGATCAACAACGCCGAGGTGCGCTTCGCGATCGTCGAAGATCAGGAGCAGGTCGACAAGCTGCTGGAGTCGCGCACGCAAAGTCCGCAACTCGCGCGCATCTGGTACGACGACCCGCGCGGCCTGCGCCACTACGCCGAACCCGGACTGGCATCGCTCGACAGCCTGATCGAGGGTGGTCGCTCGCACGATGCCGCGCATGCGGGCTTCTACGACGCGCAGGTGGCCGCCGGCCGGCCCGACGACGTGGCAGCGATGTTCTTCACCTCGGGCACCACCGGCAACCCGAAAGGCGTGGTGCACACACACTTCACGCTGCTCGATCGCGCCGCCGCCGGGCAGGCGTTCGACAAGCTGACCGCTGCCGAAGAGGTGCTGGCCTACATGCCGCCGGCGTGGATCGGCCAGAACATCTTCAGCTACGCGCAGTGGCTGGCCTGCGGCTACATCGTCAACTGCCCCGAGTCGGCCGCGACCGTGATGATCGACCTGAAGGAGATCGGGCCCACCTACTACTTCGCCCCGCCGCGCATCTTCGAAGGGCTGCTGACCAGCGTGACGATCCGCATGGAGGATGCGTCGCGCCTGAAGCAGTGGCTCTACAAGACGTGCATGGCGGTGGCGCGCCGCGTCGGGCCTGCGCTGATGGATGGCAAGCCGGTGCCGGCGCTCGAGCGCGTGAGGTACCGGCTGGGCGATTGGTTCATCTTCGGCCCGCTGCGCAACACGCTCGGCTTCTCGCGCGTGCGGGTCGCCTACACCGCCGGCGAGGCGATCGGCCCCGACCTGTTCACGTTCTACCGCTCGATCGGCATCAACCTGAAGCAGCTCTACGGCAGCACCGAGACCGCTGTGTTCGTCTGCCTGCAGCCCGACAACCAAGCGAAGGCCGACACCGTCGGCGTGCCGATCGACGGCGTCGAGATCAAGGTGGTCGACTCCGGCGAGATCCTGGTGCGCTCGCCCGGCTTGCTGAAGGAGTACTACAAGAACCCGGGTGCCACCGCCGAGGTGCTGACGGGCGACGGGTGGTACCACACCGGCGACGCCGGGTTCATCGACGCCGGCGGACACTTGAAGATCATCGATCGCGCGAAGGACGTCGGCCGCATCGTCGGCGGCCCGAACGACGGCGCGCTGTTCGCGCCCAAGTACGTGGAGAACAAACTGAAGTTCTTCCCGTACATCAAGGAGGCGGTCGCGTTCGGCGACCGGCGCGACCGCGTGTGCGCCTTCATCAACATCGACTTTGACGCGGTCGGCAACTGGGCCGAGAAACGCAACATGCCGTACGCTGGCTACGCCGACCTGGCGAGCAAGCCCGAGGTGTTCAACCTGCTGCGCGAGTGCGTCGAGCAGGTCAACGCCGACCTCGCGGCCGACGACAAGCTCGCTGGCAGCCAGATCAGCCGCTTCCTGGTCCTGCACAAGGAGCTCGACGCCGACGACGGCGAGCTGACGCGCACGCGCAAGGTGCGACGTGGCCACATCGCCGACAAATACCAGCT
>Ga0207675_100000106_pt1 | contig 67171 bp, 62 predicted proteins | sample KBSSwiS42_FD_184305 | JGI IMG/M metagenome (GOLD analysis project Ga0207675, IMG submission 184305) | Switchgrass rhizosphere microbial communities from Kellogg Biological Station, Michigan, USA - KBS Switchgrass S4-2 (SPAdes) (version 2) | ecosystem: Host-associated > Plants > Roots >...
TAGCCATGGCGGCGTTGGTCATGGATTCGCCTCTGCCCGCCAATGATTCGTAGGCGTCGTCGCCGAGAACCTTTCGCAGGCGGGCGATGGTTTCGCTGATCTCCGGGAAAGCCTTGTGAGCCAACGGGTTGGCGGCGAACTCTGCGAGAGTGGCTGCGGACTCGTAGTGACGGAGTCGGTACAGCAAGGCGGCAAGGATGGCGAGTGGGCTACGCGACGTCGCGATATTGCCCGAGTCTTGGTAGTTGCGTATCGCCAGCGCAAGGTGATCGAGTGCCGACTGGGGAGCGCCGTGCCGCACTTCGAGCTGCGACAGCACTACCGCGGTGTGAGATTCGTCGAACCGGTTGCCGCTTTCCTGGGCGATTTGTAATGCCTTGCGGAGGGCCGCCAGTGCGGCGGCCGGGTCGGCATATCGGTGGACCAGGCCCGCGGCGAGAAATGCCTGCGAAATCGAGTGCGGATTTCGCGTGGCCTCGGCTATCGCGACGACACCGCGCTCGACTGCGATCGCCTCGTTCTCGGCCCCCTCGAGAGACAGCGCCATTGCCAGGGACGCGCGGGCGTGCGCATGGCTGTCGTCTGACAGTTCCAGTTGGAGTCGACACGCATCGGCCCAGCGTTCAGGCTGACCGGTGGCTATGTAGGGACTGCCGTGATACGTGCCGTGGCCGAACGGAACGTCGTCGAAATGCCCGTTGCTCGTTAGACACTGAACAGTGCTCTCGCTGTGCCGAATAGCATCGTCGATTCGCCCGATCAGGTACACCTGCGTCGCCATCGTGTGCAGAGCCGCCAGCCGCCGATGTTGGAGCGCTCGTGCGGGCTCGATGAGTTCTTCGGCCCACCCCAGTGGCTCGTACTGTTCGACCAGGGTGCCGAGAAACGCCGCGTACGTCGCTATCGTTGCCGCGGAGTCGATGTCGTCGTGGTCGGCAGCCCACCGGAATGCGGTGCGCAGATTTGCCAATTCGAGCATGAACCACCGGTAAGCCTCGCGCTGGCGTGGACTGTCCCATAACGAGAGCACGTCAGCTTCCCGCGCGGCGAAGTAATGTGCGTGCGCGGTTCGCACCTCAGCTGCCTCGCCCGCTTGAACGAGTTGTTCCTCCGCGAATTGACGAATCGTCTCCAGCATCGAATACCTCGTCCGACCTGACGAGGGATCGGCGACCACAAGGGACTTGCGCACCAGGGCGTCAAGCAGATCCAGGACGGCGTACTCGTCGCCGGTGCCGGCGATCGCGGTCACCCCTGCCAGATCGAAGCCGCCGGTGAATACGGAACATCTGTGAAGCAGCGTCTGCTCGTCGGCATCCAACAGGTCATAGGACCACTGCACCGCATGGCGCAGCGTCTGATGGCGCTCCAAACCGCGACGCGATCCCACCAACAGCCGGAAGCGATCGTCGAGCCGATCGCGCACCTCGGTTGCCGTCATCGACACCATGCGCGACGCGGCCAACTCGATCCCCAACGGGATCCCGTCCAGGCGCCGGCAGATCTCCACCAGCGCGGCCGACTCATCTTGGCCCGACAACGACATATTCGGCGCCACCGCTTCGGCGCGTTCGACGAACAACAAGGCGGCCGCCGAATCCGTCCCGGTGCGCACGTCGAGTGAGGGCACAGGCCACAGTTGTTCGTCAGGTACTCGCAGGCCTTCGCGGCTGGTGGCGATGATCGTGACCGTCGCTGACGTAGTGAGAATCGACTCGATCAGACTGGCTGCGGCGTCGATAACGTGTTCACAGTTGTCGAACACGAGCAGCCTCGAGCGCCCCTCCAACGCCGCTGCGACACTGTCGGCCACGCTCATCCCGGCCTGTTGTGCGATCCCCAGCACGGCGGCGGCGGCGTCTGGCACCGCAGCCGGGTCACCGACGGCGGCCAACTCGATCACCCACACGCCATCGGGAAAGTCGTTCGCCGAGCGCGCCGCGACCTCGAGTGCCAGACGTGTTTTGCCGACGCCGCCGACGCCGGTCAGCGTCAGCAAGCGATGTGCTTTGAGCGCCGCCTTCAGCTGGTCGAGTTCCGCCTGCCGGCCGATGAAACTGGTGGTCTGCGGTTTCAGGTTGCCGGGCGTCGCATCGACCGTCTTCAGCGCTGGGAAGTCGGTTCGCACACCGGAGGCCCGGACTTGGAAGATGTCGACCGGCTTCGCGATGTCACGTAAACGTCTTGGCCCCAATGGGATCAGATCACGGCCGCTGACCAGGGCGGCGGTCAAGCCGTCGAGCAGGATCTGACCGCCATGACCCGCCGCCATCACCCGCGCGGCCCGGTTCAACACCGGACCGAAGTAGTCGGCCCCGGTCGACTCCGCCTCGCCGGTCGCGATCCCCATCCGTACCGGCAACTCCAGCGCTCGTTGCGCTTGCACGGCGGCATCGACCGCAGAACTCGGCGATGTGAAGGCTGCGCACACACCGTCGCCCGTGTTGTTGAACAGGTGGCCACCGTGCTCTTCGACAACTCGGCAGAGAAGCTCGTCATGAACCGTCAACGCTGCCCGCATCGACTTCGGGTCGGCCTCCCACCGCCGCGTGGAACCCTCGATGTCAGTGAAGAGGAAAGTCAGGACGCCCGAGGTCCGGCGCTGCGCTTCGTCAACGAGCACAACGCACCCCCGATCCCCGGCGACCTAATAGTAGGTTCGAACTGGGGAAACCGGACCAAGACCAGGGGTCTTGACACCTGTCAAGTTTGAAGTCGTAAAGTCGGCACATGCAGATTCGCGAACACGCAGTGGCCAACCCCGACAAGCCGGCCATCATCGTCCATCCGTCGGGGACGGTCCTGACATTCGCCGAACTCGAGGCCCGCGCCAACCGCCTCGCCCACTTCTTCCGCGAGCACGGTCTTCGCGAAGGCGACGCCGTCGCCATTCTGATGGAGAACAACGAGCATTACCACGCCGTCATGTGGGCGGCGCGCCGCTGCGGTCTGTACTACGTGCCGATCAACACCCACCTGACCGCGGCCGAGGCGGCCTACATCGTCGACAACAGCAGCGCCAAAGCGATCGTCGGCTCCGCGGCGCTGCGCAAGACGTGCGAGAACCTCGGCGAGCACACCGTTCCCGAGTTGCGCATCATCGCCGATGACGATTTGGACGGCTGGTACCGCTACCCCGAATGCGTTGCGGATCAACCTGATACGCCGATCGGCGACGAGATCGAAGGCGACCTGCTGCAGTATTCGTCGGGCACCACCGGCCGACCGAAGGGCATCAAGCGCGAGCTTCCGCACCTGCCACCGGCCGAGGTGCCCGGCCTGATGTCGGGCCTGGTCGGCTTCTGGCTGGATCCCGAGGCGGTCTACATCAGCCCGGCCCCGCTGTATCACACCGCGCCGTCGGTGTGGTCGATGCAGATTCAGGGCGCAGGCATCACGACCGTCGTCATGGAGAAGTTCGACGCAGAGGGCTGTCTCGACGCGATCCAGCGGCACCGGGTCACCCACGGTCAGTTCGTGCCGGTGATGTTCACCCGCATGCTCAAACTTCCCGAGCCCGTCCGCGACAAGTACGACCTGTCCAGCCTGAAGCGCGCGATGCACGCGGCCGCGCCGTGCCCCGTCGAGATCAAGAAGCAGATGATGGACTGGTGGGGGCCGATCATCGATGAGTACTACGCCTCGTCTGAGGCGATCGGGTCGACGTTGATCGTCGCGGAGGACTGGCTGAAGCATCCCGGCTCGGTCGGCAAGCCGATGATGGGCGCGCTGCACATCCTCAACGAGGACGGCAACGAGTTGCCCCCGAACCAGGCCGGGGAGATCTACTTCGAGGGCGGCTTCGACTTCGAATACCTCAACGACCCCGGCAAGACCGCGAAGTCACGCGATGAGCATGGCTGGAAAACCGTCGGCGACATCGGCTATCTCGACGAGGAGGGCTACCTCTACCTGACCGACCGGCGCCACCACATGATCATCTCCGGCGGGGTGAACATCTATCCGCAGGAGGCCGAGAACATGTTGGTGACCCATCCGAAGGTGATGGACGCTGCGGTGTTCGGCATTCCGGACGACGAGATGGGCCAGAGTGCAAAGGGTGTCGTGCAGACGGTGGACCCTGCCGATGCCACCGACGAGTTCGGCGACGAGCTCCAGGGCTGGCTGCGGGATCGGTTGGCGCACTACAAGTGTCCGCGGTCGATCTCGTTCGAGCCGCAGCTGCCGCGGACCGATACCGGCAAGCTGTACAAGCAGGAGCTGATAAAGAAATACTCGTGACCGTCGAGAACACAGTCGAGCTCGCGGGCGGCGTGCTCGTCGCCGTCGGATCGCCTTCCGACGACGCGACTTTCACGCTGACCAGCGAAGACGACCGCGACGACCGCCGTTCGATCACCGTCCCGTCGGTCTCCTACGCGCTCGCCGAACTCACCGAGCGATGCCAACGCTGGCCGCAGTCGGTGGCCGTCTGCGACGACGTGCTGCGCTCGATCGACCCTGTTGGACCCACCCGCGCGGGCGTCATCACTGAATCGCTGGCCTACTCGACGCTGCAGTCCGGGCCGGAGTTCGCGCGCTGGCTGGCTGAGCGCGGGCCCGCCACCGTCCCTGCCATCCCCGATCCCGTGCAGGCCGACCGCGACGGAGCCTGCCTGCGCGTGCGGTTCAACCGACCCCAACGACACAACGCGTTCTCCACCGACATGCGCGCCGCACTGCTCGAGGCGCTCGAGGTCGCGCGTCTCGACCCGTCGATCACCGAGGTGGTGCTGAGCGGCAACGGCCCGTCGTTCTGCAGCGGTGGCGACCTCGCCGAGTTCGGCACATTCGCCGACCCCGCCAGCGCGCACCTCGCCCGCACTCGGTACAGCCCGGCGTTGGTGCTCGACGAGTTGACCGCCCGTCTCGGCCGCGACTGCCGTGCTCAGGTGCACGGCCAGGTGCTGGGCAGCGGGCTGGAGATGGCGGCCTACTGCGGATGGGTGCAGGCGCATCCCGATACCCTTCTCGGCCTGCCCGAGCTGAGCCTCGGCCTGATCCCCGGCGCTGGCGGCACGGTGAGCATCGCCAGGCGCATCGGCCGATGGCGCACCGCCTATCTGGTGCTGTCCGGCCGGACGATCGACACCGCCACCGCGCTGCGATGGGGACTCATCGACGAGTGTCTCAGCGCCCAGCGGCGATAAGTGGCAGGCTGGCGACATGGGGTTGCCTAGCATGCGACCCACCGGCTGGTTCCAGGTGGCCTGGAGCGCCGATCTCGAGGTCGGCGATGTCAAGCCGCTGCACTACTTCGGCGGGGAACTGGTGGCATTTCGCGACCTCGACGGCGCCGTCCGCGTTCTCGACGCGCACTGTCAGCACAGGGGTGCGGACCTGTCCCACGGCGGCTGCGTGGTCGAAGGCGGCATCCAATGCCCGTTCCACGGTTGGGTGTGGAGCGGCGACGACGGCCACAACGTGCGCATCCCGTACGAGCCACACGCCGATGACGCCAGGCGGGTGCGATGCTGGCCCACCGCCGAATTCAACGAATGCATCTATGTCTGGCACGACGCGCGGCATCGCGCGCCTCGCTGGCCGGCACCGGACTCGTGGGGCGGACTGAGCGATCGGGTCGGCAAGCACTGGTTCCGTCCGATCGGCCCGGACGAGAAGCAGTTCTTCGCTGGGGTGACGGTGCGTCCTCAGGTGGTGGCCGAGAGCTCGGTCGACCGCCAGCACTACCGGTTCGTGCACAAGGTGCCCGTCAGCCCGAAGCTGCTCACGTCGACGGCAGACAACTCCAGCTGGCATGCCACCATCGGATTCGGCGTCGGGAACCCGGTCGAAATATGTTGGCATGGGCTCGGTTTGAGCTTCAGCTGCGAGGACAACGGCGACGGGATGCAGATCATCTCGATCTGCCCGACACCTGTGGATGACGCCGTGAGCGACATCTTCGCGACGTACTGGGTGTCCGAAGACCTCGATTACGACGACCGGCTGTGCGCGGCCAAGCGGATGCTGCCCGACGACATCGAGATCTGGGCCCACATGCTCTACCTCGATCGACCCGCGCTGGCACCGTCGGAGGCCGACGACTTCCAGCACATGCGGGAGTGGGCCCGCGGGTTCTATCCGCCCGCTCAACCAGACCTGCGCAGCGTCACCCTGTAGGTGTACTGCTCGGGCAGGAAGTGACTGACCGACAACTCGACGGGCCTGTCCGCGGAATCCGAGTACAGCCGATCCACCCGCAGCATCGGATGACCCGGCTGGCAGCCGACGGCACCGGCAACGAGCTCGTCGGCAGGCGCAACCGTAATCGATTGCGCCGCTTCGGCGATCGGCTCGGTGAGGCCCGGCTCGAGCAGCCCGATGACGGTGTGCGTACCGACGGCGCCGTCGGCAAACGCCGACAACGTCAGCACCGGCTGCGCCACCGACGGCACCAGGTGAACCGTGGTCAGGACGAAGGGAACTCCGTCGTGCAGCCGCCGAAACACCACCGTGTACACGACGTCGTCGTCCAGCCGCAGCCGGCTCGCGGCGTCGACGTCGACCCTGCGCCGCAGCCCGGTCAGCACCTCCATCGTGGTGTCGTCGGACAGGCTCATCAGGTCCTCGATCGATCCCAGCTGGCGCAGGTAGCGTCCGCCCGGTTGGCTGGCGTAAGTGCCGCGACCCGGTACCCGGTACACCACACCCTCGGCGACCAGATCCTGAAACGCCCGCCGCACGGTCTGTCGCGACAAGCCGTGCCGCGCTACGAGTTCTGATTCGGTGGGCAGCCGCGTGCCGTCGCGGTACTGGCCCGCCGCGATCTCGCTGCGGAGTTGTTCACGTAGGGCCTGGTACGCGGGCTGCATCAGATTCCTCCGCGCGCCACCAACTGACTAGCGATCAGGTTGCGCTGGATCTCATTGGTGCCTTCGCCGACGATCATCAGCGGCGCATCGCGGAAGTAGCGTTCGACGTCGAATTCGGTGGAATAACCGTAGCCGCCGTGAATCCGCACCGCATTCAGCGCGATCTCCATCGCGACCTCGGAGGCGAACAGCTTGGCCATCCCGGCCTCCATATCGGCGCGGTCGCCCGCGTCGTACCGGTCGGCGGCATACAGCGTGAGCTGGCGCGCAGCCGTCAGCTTCGTCGCCATGTCGGCCAGATAGTGGCCGACGGCCTGGTGCTTCCAGATCGGCTGACCGAAACTCTCGCGTTCCTGCGCGTAGCGCAGTGCATCCTCCAGCGCGGCCGTTGCCACCCCCAGCGCCCGCGACGCCACCTGAATACGGCCCGTCTCAAGGCCTTTCATCATCTGCGCGAAGCCCTTGCCCGGCTCACCGCCGAGGATCGCCGCTGCCGGCACCCGGCAGTCGTCGAACGTCAGCTCGCAGGACTCGATGCCCTTGTAGCCCAGCTTGGGCAGGTCCTGCGACACTGTCAGGCCTTCGCCGTGCTCGACGAGCACGACCGAGATTCCCTTGTGCGCCGGCTTGGCGGCCGGATCGGTCTTGCACAGCAGTGCGATCAACCCCGATCGCCGTGCGTTGCTGATCCACGTCTTGGACCCGTTGATCACCAACTCGTCACCGTCAACGAGCGCGGTCGTCTTCATGTTCTGCAGATCCGAGCCGCCGCCGGGTTCGGTCAGCGCCATCGTGGCCCGCACCTGACCGGTCGCCATCGGGGGCAGGTACTTGCGCTTCTGCTCCTCGGTGCCGAACAGCGACAGCAGCTTGGCCACCACGGTGTGCCCGCCCATCGCGCCTGCCAGGCTCATCCAGCCGCGTGATAACTCCTGGGTGACCAGCACGTAGCAGCGCGTCGACACCGGCGAGCCGCCGTACTCCTCGGGGATCGCCAACCCGTAGATCCCGATGCGCTTCATCTGCTCGATCCACGCCTCCGGGTACTCGTTGGCGTGCTCGACTTCGCGGACAGTCGGCTTCACATCCCGGTCGACGAATGCCCGCACCGTCTCGACCAGCAGGATTTCCTCTTCAAGCATATGTACGGCCATATTGACACTTTGTACGTCCAAATGGCAACATCGGCTGCCGTGAGCGGCCCTTACTTCGACGACCTGGAGGTCGGTCAGGTCTTCGACTCCGCCCCTTCGATGACCCTGACGGCGGGCGCCGCCGCCACACACCAGGCGATCATCGGTGATCGCCTCCGGCTGGCGCTGGACGCCCAGCTGACTTACGCCGTCACCGGGGCGACCTCGGCGTTGGCACACCCCGCACTCGTCTGCGATGTGGCGATCGGACAGAGCACGCTGGTCACCAAGCGGGTCAAGGCCAACCTCTTCTACCGGGGGCTGACATTCCACCGGTTTCCCGTCATCGGCGACAGCCTCTTCACCCGCACCGAGGTGGTCGGGCTGAAGCAGAACTCGACCAAAGCCGGTCGCGCGCCGACCGGCCTTGCGGCGCTGCGAATGACCACGGTCGACCAGATCGGCAGGTTGGTGCTGGACTTCTACCGTTGCGCGATGCTCCCGCTGAGCGCCGAACGCGAGACCGGTCGCAGCGACGATCTGTCCGAGATCGGCGCCGATCTCGCTACGCCGCCAGATCCGACCGGCGAGTGGGACGCCGATGCCTACCGCGAGATGGTGCCGGGCGCCCACTTCGACTCCGGCCTCGCAGGTGCGGTCCTCCAGAGCACCGCCGACGTGGTAACCAGCGCACCGGAGCTCGCGCGGCTCACGCTGAATATCGCTGCCACACACCATGATTGGCGCGTCGCGGGCCAGCGCCTGGTCTACGGCGGGCACACCATCGGATTGGCCCTGGCGCAGACGACGCGGCTGCTGCCCAACCTGGTCACGGTGCTCGGCTGGGAATCCTGCGATCACACCGGCCCGGTGCACGAGGGCGACACGCTTCACAGCGAGTTGCAGGTCGAAGCCGCCGATCCGCTGCCGGCCGGCCGCGGCGGAGTGTTGAGACTGCGGTCGCTGGTGTACGCAGTCGGCGAGCCCGATCGCAAAGTGCTGGACTGGCGGTACACCGCCCTGCAGTTCTAGCGATTTCGGCGCGCTTAGACCCGCTCAGCGTCCGTATCCGCGCCGAATCGCACAATGTCCGTATGAAGATTCCCGTCACCGTGCTGATGAGGGCGCGGCGGGCGGCCGACGCGTTCCACAGCCTCACCGGCGTCTCGGTTGATGCCGCAGAGCTTCTCACCGGTCGTGCCGCTGTGCTGGGACTGTCGCCACAGGGCCGGATCTCGGCTGGCGGGGCCACCCGGTTGATGCGCAGCAGCGATGGTTGGTGCGCGCTCACGCTGGCCCGGCAAGACGACGTCGACGCCGTTTCCGCACTTGTCGAGGCCGACACCGCCGGCGACGATCCGTGGCCGGCCGTGCAGGAATGGGTGGCCGACAACGCGTGCGTCGACGTCGCGGCGCGGGCGCGCCTGCTCGGCTTGCCGGTCGCCGCACTCGGCGAAACACCCGCCGCCGCACCGCGGATCGCGACGCTGGGCGCCCCGACCACACCGTCTGGCATCAGCGGCCTGCTTGTGGCCGACCTGTCCTCGATGTGGGCGGGCCCCCTGTGTGGTCGGCTGCTGGCGAAGGTGGGGGCAACCGTCGTCAAGGTCGAGACACGCGCCAGGCCCGACGGCACCCGCGCCGGGCCACAGGCGTTCTTCGACTGGATGAACACCGGAAAGCTCGCATACGCAATTGATTTCGATGACCCATCAGGCTTGCGACGGCTACTGGCGGGCGCCGATGTCGTCATCGAGTCGTCGCGTCCTGCGGCACTGACGAACCGGGGTCTGGGCCCGACGACCGTCGCACGGCGCGACGGCCGGGTGTGGCTGCGGATCACCGGCCACGGCGCCGACGGGGAGCGCGGCAACTGGGTCGCGTTCGGCGACGACGCCGCGGTATCCGGCGGCCTCGTCGGCGGCACCGACAGCGACCCGGTGTTTTGTGGCGACGCCATCGCCGACCCGTTGACCGGCCTGCACGCGGCGCTGGCAGTCGCAGAGTCGCTGAGCCGCGGCGGGGGCGAGCTGATCGAACTGTCGATGGCCGCGATCGCGGCCACGTACGCCCAGGATGACCGCACCACCGAAACTCGCTGCACCACAACGCCGGGCGCGTCGCCGCCGGCCTCAGAACTCGGTGCGGACAATGCTACAGTCGAGCGTCTGCTGGCCGAAAGGCGGTTGGCGTCATGCTGATTCAGCGCGCCGTATTGCTGGACGGCACCGCGATGGACATCCGCGTCGACGAGCAGATCGCCGCCGTCGGCGAACTGGAACCCCGCAAGGGTGAGGAGGTGTTCGACGCCGCAGGCGCGACGGTCATCCCGGGCCTGCACGATAACCATGTCCATCTTCGGTCGGCCGCCGCCGCGCTGACATCCGCGCGTATCGGGCCCGCGGAGGTGCGCGGCCGTGACGACCTGGCCCGTGCGCTGGCCGACGCGCCCGTCGGCAGCGACGGCTGGATCCGGGCCGTCGGCTACCACGAGGCGGTCGCAGGACCGCTGGACCGCGATGTCCTCGACAAGGTGTCGCCGTCGCTGCCGGTCCGCGTCCAGCACCGCAGCGGCGTGTTGTGGACGCTGAACTCGGCGGGGCTGGCCAAGGTGGGGCTGGCCGATCACCCCGACGGCCGGCTGCGCAGCGCCGACCGTGACTGGTCAGACACGTTGCAGCGCAACGAAAGTGGACTGGCAGAGATCAGCCGCCGGCTGAGCAGGTTCGGCGTCACCGGCGTCACCGACGCCACCCCCGACTTCGAAGTCAGTGACATCGTGAAGCTGATGGAGGCGCACCGGCACGGCGAGCTGCGGCAGCGGGTGTACTGCCTGGCGCCTGGCAAGCGCATCCTGCACGACGCCGACCTCGATCTGGCAGAACTCACGGCGTGGATCGTCGAACGCCACGCCGCAGATGCCCCGGTCGCGGTGCACTGCGTGACCGCCGCGCAGCTGGTCGTCACCCTCGCCGCGCTGCGGGACGCGGGCACCCACCCGCTGGACCGCATCGAACACGCCGCCGTCGTGTCCGACGACAACGTGGCCGACCTCAGGAACCTCGGCGTGACCGTCGTGACCCAACCCAACTTCGTCACCGAGCGCGGCGACCAGTACCTGACGGACGTCCCCGCCGTCGAACACCACGAGCTGTGGCGCGTCGCCTCACTGCTGAAGGCCGGGGTGAAGGTCGCGCTTTCCACCGACATGCCGTTCGGCGAGGGCGACCCGTGGGCGACGATGCGCGCCGCCGTCCATAGAACCACCGCAGGCGGCGCGGTCCTCGGCCCCGACGAATGTGTCTCGGCGCGTGAGGCTTTGACAATGTTCTTCGGCACCTCGGGCCAACCCACCGACCCTCGCGCCATACAGCCCGGCCAACCCGGCGACCTGTGCGTCTTGGCGGCGCCGCCTGCAGAGGTGCTCGACGAACTCGACTCCCACATGGTGACCGCCACCGTCGTCGCAGGCAGGACGGTTTTTGAGCGCGGCTCCTGAGTTCTGCCGGTGGCGAATCCCGGCATAGCCGCGGCCATGAAGGCGCTAATGAGGTCATGGCCGAAGAACGTTCGCCCGACGACGAGGAAGCGCTGGACGCGTACTCCACCGTGGTGACCAGGGTGGCCAGCGCGGTGCTGCCCAGCGTCGCCAGCCTCACCGTGCGCACCTCGCGCGGCGACGGGAGTGGCAGCGCCAGCGTCATCACCCCCGACGGCTACCTGCTGACCAGTGCTCACGTCGTGGCCGGCGCCGATGAAGCCGAAGCGGTGTTCACCGACGGCACCAGTGTGAAGGTCGACGTCGTCGGCCGCGACGTGCTGTCCGACCTGGCGGTCCTCAAGGCGCGCGACGCGGTGCCTGCGCCGGTCGCGATGGGCCGCGCCGAGGACCTGCGGGTGGGCCAGCTCGTGGTGGCAGTCGGCAATCCGCTCGGCCTCGCGGGCAGCGTCACCGCAGGCATCGTGTCCGGGCTGGGCCGCTCGTTGCCGACGAAATCGGGCAGGGTGGTCGACGAGGTGATCCAGACCGACGCCGCACTGAATCCCGGAAACAGCGGCGGCACACTCGCCGACGGGCGAGGCCGGATGGTCGGCGTCAGCACTGCGGTCGCGGGAGTCGGCCTCGGGCTTGCCGTTCCGATCAACGAGTCGACGCACAGAATCATCGCGTCGCTGATGAACACGGGCCGGGTGCGTCGCGCCTGGCTGGGCATCGCGGGCGCGCGCATCCCGGTCGCTCCGCCGCTCGCCGTGCGGTTGGGCACCGCGACCGGGCTGCAGATCGCGAGCGTCGTGAAGGACAGTCCCGCGGCCGAGGCGGGCCTGCGCCGCGGCGACATCGTGATCAGCGTCGACGGCCACAACATCGTCACCGCGACCGCTATACAGAAGCTGATGGTCGAGGACGCGATTGCCCGGCGCATCGAGATGACGGTGTGGCGCAACGGTGCGCTCGTCGACGTTTTCGTGGTGCCACGCGAACTCGCGGACAGCTGAGCTGGGCGTTGTATCCATTGACTAGGACCGCCAGGCGGGCCTAGAGTCTGATTTGCAGAAACACTTTCCTCAGTACGGAAGATGGTCACTCACCAGCAGAACAGGGAGATAGCAGTGCGCATCAGACACCTTGGAATCGTTGTCCAGGACCTCGATCGAACCGCCGAGTTCTACGAGAACGTCCTGGGCTTCAAGCGTCTGGGAGACGCCCGAACCCCCGGTCACTACCCAGGCAAGGCACTCGATCTCAGTGATGGCGAGGTGAACTACTCGCTGCTGCAGCCCAACCCGGAAATCGAACGGTCCGACTGGACGTACGGCGCCATGGGCCCTAACCACATCGGCGTGACGATCGAGGACACCGGTGCCGTGGTGCGCGCGCTGAAGGACCGCGGAATAGAGGTGTACGGCGCCGAGGCGGCAGACCCGCCGCGGTTCTTCAAGTTCCGTGATCCCGACGGTGTCGAGGTCGACGTCGCCACGCCGGAGCGTGGCTGGAAGTTCTGACCGGAAAGGTCCGCTCGCTTCCGCCGCTGTGGCTCGTCGGCACGGTCGTAGGCATCTTCCTGCTTCAGGTCGCGGTCACCTTGGCCAGGCCGGTGTCGACGTACCGGCTCCTCGCCCTCGGGGCCGACGCCGCCACCGTCGGTTTAACGGCAGCATGCTTCGCCGTTCCGCCGATCGTGCTCGCGGTCGGTTTCGGCCGGTGGACCGAGCGGCACCACCCCGCGATCCTGTTTGCGTTCGGTCTCGCTGTCGGGGCCGCAGCGTCGTTCGCTCTCGTTGTCGCAGAGCAGATCTGGGCCATCGCGGCCGCGACGACCGCGCTCGGCATCGGCCACACGTCAGCGACGATCGGCGGGCAGAGCATCATGGCCCAAGCGGACAGTTCGATCGCGCGCATCGGCAGGTTCGGCACACTCACCACCGTCTCGGCACTCGGCCAGATCATCGGACCTGTCGTCGGCGGCGTCATCATCGGCCACACCGAACAGCCCAGCGTCCCATCGACCTCCTCGGCCCTGCTGATCGCCGCGTGGCTCTTCGTCGCGGGTTTACCCGCCGCCGCTGTCGCGCTGCGCACGCGCATGCAGCCGTCGACGGTGCGCGAGGGCAAGGCCGAACGGGTGTGGGGTCTACTGCGCAGAAAAGGGATGACTGCGGCGCTGATGACCAGCTTCTCCGCGAAGAGCGGCGTCGACCTGCTCCTGGTGTACGTGCCGTTGCTCGGCGTGGCCGTCGGGCTCACGTCCTCTCAGGTCGGCATCCTGCTTGGCATCAGCTCGAGCGGCGCCCTGCTTGCGCGGGCCGCGACGCCGTTCTTCGTCCGCCGGATCCCGAGCGTGCGGTTGACAGTGGTCGCGACGGCCGTTGCGGCGTCGTGCCTGCTCGTCCTCGCGGTGAGCAGTGACGTCGCGCCGATGATGGTCGCGATGTCCGTGCTCGGCTTCGCGCTCGGCCTGTCGCAGACCACCACCATGGACTGGGTCGTCAACCTCGTCGACGACACCAGCAGGGGCTCGGCGCTGGGCCTGCGGGTCGCGACCAATCGGGTGGGTCAGGCGTTCATTCTCGCGGTGGCCGGCGCGGTATCAGGCGTGTTGGGAGTCGAGGCGGCCTTTGTACTGCTGGCCGTCGTCATGTTCGCGACCGCGGCCTCTGGCCTTTTCAGTGCGCGTCGAGGTGCTCAGTCCGCGGGTGCCTGAGCGGCGCCTGGCGACATCGGCGTTCGGGAGATCGTCTCGATCATCAACTCGCCGATGCGCGAAATGCGTTGCGGGTTGAGGCGGCTCGTCGGCGCGGCCACCGCGATGGCGGCGGGCCGTCCCGCGAAGTCGCGGAAGGCGACGGCCACCGAACCCACGTCCTCCTCGGTCTCGCCCGAGTTGACCGCATAACCCCGCGCTCTGGCCTTGCCTACTTCCTTCAACAGTCTCGCCTGGGTCGTGATGGACCGATCGGTGCGCGCCGGGAACGGTTCGGCCGACGTCGGATACAGCCTGCAGACCTGCTCATCAGTCATCTGTGCGAGCAGGGCTTTGCCGAGCGAGGTGCAGTGCGCGGGAGCCAACGTTCCCGTCCGTGCGACCACACGAAGGGCGCGTTCGGATTCGAGCCCGTCGACATAGCGGACCTGATTGCCTTCCAGCGCGCCGAGATGGACGGTCTCGCCGGTCTCGGCGGCCAGTTCCTCCATCGCGGGCCGGGCCTGCTCCCGCACGTTCAGCGAGCCGACCACGGCCAATCCGACCTCGACGAGCGCGGGGCCTGCGATGTAGGCGCGCGTGACCGGTTCCTGCTGGACGAAGCCGTGGTGAGCGAGCATGGCAAGCAACCGGTGCGCGGTCGAGTGCGCCACGCCGAGGTACTTGCATGCATCGGTCAGCCTGACCCTGGGCTGTTCACGGAACAACAACAGCAAGAGCAGCGCGTTGTTGACCGAGGCGATCGGATAGGCAGGCCCGGTTTCGCTCTCCGGTCGCGTCTTCTGCATAGAAGAATGTTACCGTGCGTGCCCGGTCGGTGTTTTGCCCGCGCGACATCTCCGCGTGGCGCTGCAAAAGTGATGCTTGACACATCGGTGCCACCCTCTTAGGTTTTCTCATAGCAGAAGATGTTTCCATCTTGAAGACATTCCCAATAAGAGGTCTGCATGGAGCAAGACATCGCTCGGCCCCCCGACCCGGACGTCGCCGCTGCGCCGAAAGCTGAGCCGCCGCCCGCTGATGCTGACGACAACCACGACGACAAGCGCGACGCCCGCCTGACGCGGCGAGTCCATGTCGTTCTCGGGCTGGTGATCGCCGCCGTCGGTGCGTGGTTGCTGTACAAGAGCCGAACCGAGTTGGAGTTCCGCGGCCCGAACAACGAACCGGGCCCGGGTTACCTGCCCGTCCTGCTGACCAGCTGCCTGATCGCCCTCGGCCTGGCGCTGGCGGCGGTGTGGTTGTTCGGCGCCAAAGCGCGCCACGGTGATGCGCCCACGCTGTCGCTGGAGCCGCGCCAAATGGGCAGGGCTCTGTTGGTGTGGCTCGCGCTCGTCGTCTCCGCGGTCCTGATCGAGCCACTCGGATTCCTGGTCGCCGGTGAGGTCCTCGTGCTGCTTGTGATGGTGATCGAGCGGATCCGCTCCATCCCGCTGATCGTCACGCTGCTGCTGGTCCCTCCGGCCATGTACTTGCTTTTCGACACCCTGCTCGAGGTGCGACTCCCGGGAGGAACCCTGTGGTACTGAACGACTTTGGTGAATTCGGCGGGACGGGAGCCCGCCGGTGAACGCGTTCGAAGGGCTCCTTCACGGACTCGAGTCGGCGATCACGCCGACCAACCTCTTGTGGCTCATCGTCGGCTGCCTCCTGGGCACACTCGTCGGCATCCTGCCCGGTCTCGGTCCGCCGGCGACGATCTCGATCCTGCTGCCGCTCGCCACCGGCTTCAACCCGGCCACCGGCCTGATCATGATGGCCGGCATCTACTACGGCGCGAAGTACGGCGGGTCGACGACGTCGATCCTGCTCAACATTCCCGGCGAATCCTCTTCCGTCGTCACCTGTATCGACGGCTACGAGATGGCCAAAAAGGGTCGTGCCGGTCAGGCGCTCGGCATCGCGGCCATCGGGTCGTTCGTGGCAGGCACCCTCGGCGTCATCGGGCTGACCTTCCTCGCGCCGGTGGCCGCCGACGTCGCGGTCAACTTCGGGCCACCCGAGTACTCCGCGCTGATGGTGTTCGCCCTGCTGCTGGTGATCATGCTCGCGGGTGACTCGATGCTCAAGGGCTTCATCTCGATGTTCATCGGGTTGTTCCTGGCCACCATCGGCACCGACCTGTTCTCGGGTGAGCAGCGCTTCACCGGCGGCCAGATCGAACTCGCAGGCGGAATCGAGTTCATCGCGCTGTCCGTCGGCATCTTCGCCATCGGCGAGGTCCTGGTGAACATCGAAGACAAAACCGAGAAGAAGCTTTTCGAGGTGCCCAAGAAGCTCCGCGAACTGCTGCCGTCGAAAGCAGACATCAAGAAGTCCACCCCGGCGATGCTGCAAGGCGGCGTCGTTGGCTTCATCATCGGCATCCTGCCTGGCGCGGGTTCGACGGTCGCCTCGTTCGTCTCCTACATCATCGCGAAGAAGACATCGAAGACTCCCGAAGAGTTCGGCCATGGCTCGATCGAGGGTGTGGCTGCGCCCGAGGCGGCGAACAACTCGGAGACCGGTGGCGCGATGGTGCCGCTGCTGACCATGGGCATCCCCGGATCCGGCACGGGCGCAGTACTTCTCGGCGCGCTCGTGCTGTACGGGCTCAACCCGGGGCCGCTGCTTTTCCACGAACACGCCGACGTGGTGTGGCCCATCATCGCCAGCATGTACCTGGGCAACGTCGCCCTGCTCATCATGAACCTGCCGATGGTTCCGTTCTTCGCCAAGCTGTTGAACACGCCATACAAGGTGCTGTACCCGGCGATCCTGTTGATCTCTGTCGTCGGTGTGTACAGCGTGAACTTCTCGCTGTTCGACGTGGGCCTGCTGGTGGTGTTCGGACTACTCGGTTATGTCATGCGCAAGCTCGACATCCCGCCCGCACCTTTGGTTTTGGCTTTTGTGCTCGGGCCGATCGCGGAGAACTCCATTCGGCAGTCGCTGCTGCTGAGTGACAACAGCCCGATCATCTATCTGCAGCGGCCTATCTCGGCTGTCCTCATCGGCGTGGCGGTTCTGCTGTTCGGCTTGCTGACGTTCGGGCGCCGGGCACGCAAGGTGCGTGAGCAGGTCGTCGAAATCGACGCATAACGCGAAAACGCTTCTGGTCCAACCAAGGAAGGAATCGGATCATGGTCCGAATCAGGCAACTGCTCACCGTCGTGCTGGCTGCCATCGCACTTGTCGCTCTCGCGGCCTGCGGTGGCGGGGGAGGCGGCGGCGGAGGCAAGTCCGGCCCCGTCGAAGTCATCACACACAACGCTGTCGGCGGCGGCAGCGACGTCTTCACCAGGCAGATGATCAAGGTGATGTACGAGAACAAGATCATCGACACCAACTGGCCTGTCCGCAACATACCGGCCGGTGACTCGATCGGTGCGATGTCGTACATGGTCGACAAGAAGGGCAACTCGGGAGTGATCGCCCAGGTGACCCCGACCTGGCTGGCCACCCCGATGACCGTCTCGAACGCGAAGGTCAGCCTGGCGGACCTGACGCCGATCACGCTGGTCGCGACGGAGCCGCAGGTGGTCGTCACAAACGCGAAGTCGCAGTTCAATTCGTTCGCCGACTTCGTGGCCGCCGCGAAGAAGGCACCGGACACCCTCGTCCAGGCCGGCGGGTCCAGCACCGCCAACGACGCGCTGACCCGGTTGGTGCTGCAGGACAGCCTTGGAGCGAAGTGGAAGTTCCTCTCGTTCGAGGACACCGGGTCGCGGATCACCGCACTGCTGCGCAATGACGCCAACATCATGCTCGGCAGCGCATCGGACGTTGCCGAACAGGTGAAGGCCGGTCAGCTCAAGGTGATCGCCATCGTCGGTGACCAGCGTCTGGACACCTTCCCCGACGTCACCACCACCACGGAGCAAGGCATCGATTCGTCGAAGGTGCCCGTTCAGTTCCGCGCCGTGATGGGTGCGCCGGACATGCCTGCAGATGCGGTGCAGAAGTACCAGGACGACCTCTCGAAGATGGTCGAGACCGACGACTGGAAGGCCCTCACCAAGGACGACGGCCTGGTGACGCAGAACCTCCAGGACGACAAGTTATCGGCGTATCTGAAGGAACAGACCGATATCGTCGGCGGCCTGCTGCAGGGACTCGGCCTGAGGAAGGATCAGTGACGAGCGGCGGTCCGACGTTGGCGCTCGCGACGTTCGTCGCCGAGCAGCAAGCCGGGCAGATTCCCGGGCCCGTCATGCATGCGGCGCGGCGCGCGCTCGTCGACCATATCGGGGTCACAGTGGCCGGCTCCGCCGACGACGCCACCCGCAGGGCACGCGAAGCCATTGGCGCTAGCGAAACGGGCGGGGGCGCAACGGTTGTCGGCGCGCGGATGCGGGTATCGTCGCCTTTTGCGGCCTTTCTCAACGCATTCGCATCGCATGTTCTCGACCTCGACGACGTCTACAACCCGCCGGGGACGACCGTGCACGGCAGCTGTTCGGTGTGGCCTGCGATCCTGGCCGTCGCCGACGACCGGCCGGTCAGCGGTCGTGACGCGCTCGCGAGCTTCGCATTGGGTTTCGAGGTGGAGACGCGGGTCGCGCACGCCGCAGGCCAGACCCACTACGACGCCGGATGGCACGTGACGGGAACGTCGGGTCATGTCGGGGCGGCCGCTGCGGCCGCCCGCACCATGGGCCTCGACCGCGACCAGATCGAGCACGCGATGGCGGCCGGTGCCACACAGGCTGCGGGACTGCGGATCATGGCGGGCAGCGATCTGAAGAGCATGCACCCCGGTAAGGCCGCGATGGACGGCGTCCTGGCCGCCCTCCTCGTCGAACACCGGTTGACCGCGAGCGCCAAGGTGCTCGAGGGAGACTTCGGCTACCTCGCGGTGATGAGCTCCGCACCGGCACCCGAGAAGATCAGCGCCGGCCTCGGCGAGACCTGGAACATCACCAGCAATGGGCACAAGCTCTACCCAAGCGGATCCCTCACCCATCCGATGGTCGATGGCGTGATCGCGCTGGTCACCGAAAACGACCTCGCCTCAAGCGATGTCACCGTCATCGACGTGCGGGTCTCGCCACCGGCGGCGCGGTTCACCGACCTTCCCCGGCCGGCGACGCCCATGCAGGCCAAGTTCAGCCTGCGGCACTGCGCGGCCGCAGCGGTGGTGTTCCGCCGGTTGGGCACCTCAGAGCTGGCCGCCGAGGTGCTTGTGCGGCCGGACGTGATCGACCTGCGCGACAAGGTGAAGGTCGTCACCGACCCCGCGCTCGGGAAGCAGGACGCCGATGTCGAGATCACGCTGGCATCCGGGCGAACGCTGTCCACTGAGGTGCGCGGCAACCGCGGCACCCCGTCGGCACCTCTCGACGACGACGAGCTCAACATGAAGTTCCTCGAATTGGTCGGCCCGGTGCTGGGCGATGAACGCGCCGAACGGCTGCTGGCGACCTGCTGGCTGGTCGACGAGCTTCCTGACGTCTCGGTGCTGCTGGCGCAGACCGTCCCAGCTGTCGATGACTGATATCGCCCTGGTGACCGGCGCGGGCAGCGGTCTGGGTGCGGTGATCGCCGAACGGCTTGCGCGCGAAGGGCTTACGGTCGCGGTGAACACGCGGGCGCGCACCGAGGAGGCCGATGCGGTGGCCGCGGCGATTCGCGCAGGAGGCGGCAGCGCGTTCGCCGTCACCGCCAACGTCACCGATCCGTCTGCGGTGCGGCGCATGTTCGACACCGTCGCCGCGCACGGCACGCTGCGGGTCCTGGTCAACAACGCCTCGTACCGTCCACGGCAGCGCGTCCAGACGATCACGGAAGAGGACTGGCATCAAGTCCGTTCGGTCACCCTCGACGGCGCCTTCCGCTGTATCCGGTGTGCGTTGCCTGCGCTCATCCCGGGCGGACGGATCGTCAACATCCTCGGCCGCAACGCACTGGCAGGCGATCCCGAGCGGGTGCACCTCTCGGCGGCCAAGCACGGGCTGCTCGGACTCACGCTGGCACTGGCCGCGGCACTGCGCGACGACGGGGTGGCGGTCAACGCGGTGTCGCCAGGAGTCGACAACGAGGGTCCCGAGCTGGACCGGTGTAGGGCCGAGATCGCTTCTCAGGTGGCACGTCTGGCCTTCGCAGAAGCCGAGGAGCTGTCCGGGACCGTCGTTCGCGTCGACTGCGACGGTTCGGTCGTAAGAGCTCCTACGGCGTGGTGAGCGCCAGCATCGACTCGACGTCGCCGCCGTCGTGCAGTCCGAAGACGGCATCGGCCAACCGATCTGCGCGATCCCGACCCAGCACGCCGTCTGCAAGGCCATGGAACTTGTCTCGCAGCTCGTCGTCGGTCAGCCTGTTGCCGGGTGTGCCGCGCGCGTGATCGACCCACGTCTCCACCGTCTCACCGTCGTCGCTGAGCGCGGTGGCCCCGGCCTGGGTGTGCGGGACGGCGGCATCCGGGACGACCTCGATGCGCGCCATCAGGTCGCGGACATCCCGGCGCGCGACGGCGGTATCGGAGAACTCGGCCTCGCCCGCGCGGCCGTCCAGCAGCGCTATGGAGCACGCGAACGTCACCGAGAACTTGCCTTCCAAACCTGTTCGGGGATCGGTCTTTCCGGTCAGCTCGAGCACCAGTGGGTGCACGCGCAATCGAATCTTTTCGATGCGCTCGGGGGCGAGTCCGCGACGGACGGCGAGGTCGCGGACCGCGTCGATCGCCGGGTGGATCACCACGCCGCACGCGTAGGGCTTCACCCCGTTGTCGAAGATCTGCCAGCGCTGCCCGAGCCCGTCGACCAGATCGGCGGGCGTGTTCGTCGGCGACATCACCGCGAACATGCCCCGGCGGCCCTGCAACGGGTCCGGTGCTCCGGTGAAGCCACCCGCCGCAAGCAGCCCCGCCCAGACGCCTGCCGCCGCCGCGTGGCCGGCGTGGAACGGCTTTGTCATCGTGCCGAACTGCTCGCGGTGGCCCGCCGCCTGCGTCGCCGCGATGCTCGCGCAGTGGGTGGCCACGATTCCGGTCAGGCCGAGCAGCCTGATCGCGACGGTCGCCGACGCGAGTGCGCCGGTGGTGCCGGTCATGTGCCAGCCGGCGTCGTAGTGCTCGGGGTAGAGCGCGTTGCTCGCTCTGGCGGCGAGTTCATAACCCAGCGCATGGGCCGCGAGCAGATCGATACCTGTCGCGCCCCGCCATTCCGCCAGCGGTGTTCCCGCGGCGTACAGCGGCGTCGTCGGATGAAGGATCGTCGGCACGTGGGTGTCATCGAAATCCAATGCATGACAGGCGATTCCGTTGACCAGTGCCGCGTCGGTGACGCGCAGCCGATCGGCGGTGCCGAGCGCCCTTGCCTGCGGCTCACCACCGAGGACGAGGCACTGCTCCCTGACGATCCGGGCGGCGGGTTCCGCTGCGCCCGCAACGGCAAGGCCGACATGATCCAGCAGACACCTGGCGCTCTCATGCAGCACGTGGGCGGGGATGTCGGCAGCGGCGGTGTGACATACAAAGTCGAGCAGCGTGCGCGTCTCGACGGAGGTCCGATCGTCGTAGCTTCCCTGGTCTGGTGCCATGTAGTCTGTATAACAGAATTTCTTTCCGTATTACAGACGGGAGTTCCCGGTGAGCGATCGCATTCCGGTCAGCCGCGCGCTGGCCGCCTTCGCTTCTGAGGTACGGGCCGAGAACCTTCCCGATGACGTCGTGCACCAGGCCGTCCGCTGCCTCGTCGACTGGCTCGGCTGCGCCGTCGCGGGCGCGGCCACGCCGGAGAGCGCGCGCGTCCGCGCCGCGATCCGCGCGATGGACCCCGACGGGTCACGTGCCGCAGCCATTATCGGCACCCCAGAGCGCACGTCCGCCGGGCAAGCCGCGCTAGCCAACGGCATCGCCGCACACGTGCTGGACTTCGACGACACCTTCAACCCCGACCGGACCACCATCCACGGCAGCGCCCCGCTGTGGCCGGCTATCGCCGCAGCGTGCGAGTTGGTACCCGTCTCCGGCAAGCTCGCCATCGCAGCGTTTGTCGCAGGCTTCGAGGTGCAGACCCGCGTCGCGGTCGCTGCCGGACCCGGACACTACGACGTCGGCTGGCACGTGACCGGCACGGTCGGGCACATCGGGGCCGCGGTCACGACCGCGCGGTTGCTCGGCCTGTCGCCGGAGCTGACGCTGGCGGCGCTCGGCACCGGTGCCACCCAGTCGGCGGGGATGAAGGTCGTCTACGGCTCGATGGGCAAGTCCCTCCATGCGGGCAAAGCTGCGATGGACGGGCTGCTGTCCGGCTTCCTTGCCCGCGACGGCTTCACGTCGGCCACCGAGCCTGTCGAAGGCCATCGCGGATTTCTCCATCTGTTCTCGCCGGATCCGATACTCGAACGGGCGGTGGAGGGCCTCGGCGACACCTGGTACCTACCGCGCGACGGCTTCAAGCCGTACGCGTGCGGTTCACTGACGCATCCGCCCGCGCAGGCGCTTCTCGAGCTGCGTGCCGAGCACGCCCTTACCGACTCCGACGTCGCGGCCGTCGACGCGTACGTCCACGACTACGTGAAGACCACGACCGGACTCGCCGAGCCGCACACCGGGCTCGAGGGGAAGTTCAGCATCTACCACGTGCTCGCCGTCGCTCTCGCCGACGGCGCCGCGTTCCTCGACCAGTTCACCGACGACCGTGTCTCCGACCCGGAGCTGGCGCGGCTGCGCAGGCAGGTTCGCGTCCATGTCGACCCGGTACAGACCAAGGATTCGGCGCGGGTGGTGCTGACGCTGCGTGACGGGCGCACGCTCGAGCGCCATATGGCGCACAATCTCGGCACGCCCGACAACCCGATGACCGATCGGCAGCTCGAAGACAAGTTCGTTGCGTTGGCCGCGCCCGTCCTGGGCCGGCCCAGCACCGACGAGCTCGCCCAGGTCTGCTGGAAGCTGCTCGAGCTGGATGACATCCGTGCGGTCACAGACCTCGCGGTCCCACCAATCTGAGTATTGCTGAATAAACTCAGCAGTGGCGGGGTTGACCCGTTCTATGGAGCACTTCACCTTCGGCCGCAACAACGGTCTTCGCGTTTCGGCGCTGGCGCTTGGTGCAGGCATGTTCGGGTCCCGCTGGGGCTACGGCGCGGATCCCGACGATGTCCCGAAGATGTTCGAACGGTTCGCCGAGGCCGGCGGCACGTTCATCGACACCGCCGCGAGCTATCAGTTCGGTGAGGCCGAGGAGAACGTGGGCCGACTCCTCGATGGCAGGCGAGACTCATTCACCATTGCCACGAAGTTCGCCATCGGGGGTCCCGAAGGTGATGGCGTGTTGCAGACGGGTAATGGCCGACGCGCCATGTTCCGGTCAGTCGAGGGCAGTCTGCGCCGGTTGGGCACTGACTACATCGACCTACTGTGGGTGCACTTCCCCGACCTGGTCACCCCGCTCGAGGAGATCGTGCGCGGCCTCGATGATTTGGCCCGCGCAGGCAAGATCCTCTACGCCGGGTTGTCGAACTTCCCGGCGTGGATGACCTCGCGTGCGGCGACTCTGGCCGAATTGGGAGGGCTTATTCCGGTGTCCGGTGTTCAGTTGGAGTACAGCCTCGTCGAACGCAGCGCCGATCGAGAGAGCCTCCCCATGGCGGAAGCGATGGGGCTTGGCGCGGCGCTGTGGTCACCGCTCGGTGGCGGCGTGCTGTCCGGAAAGTATCGGTCCGGCACGGCGGGCCGGCTCACCGACTGGGACCGTCTTGTGCACACCGAAGACAAGCCGGTGAAAGCAGCGACGGTAGACACAGTGCTCGTGATCGCGGGAGAAATCGGCGTTCCGGCCGCGCAAGTCGCGGTCGGGTGGCTGCTCGAGCGGGCACGTCGGTCGTCAACCGGACTGGTTCCGGTCATCGGCCCACGCACAGTTGAGCAGACCGATTCCTACCTGGCGGCACTGGACGTCAAATTCGACGGTGATCAGTATCGTCGTCTCGAACAGGTCAGCCGCATCGATCTGGGGCAGCCGCACGACCAGATCGCCGAGAGGGTGACGGCGGCGCTGGGCGGCGATACCTCAGGATTCACCGCACCCGCGGTACCACGGGCTTAGGCCACCGCGGGCGCAAACGCCTCTCGCAGCAGGGCGCACTGGCTGTCGAAAAACGACTGCGACACTTCGGCTTTCGGCACGATCCCGTCGAAGCCGTGGAACGCGCCAGGGACGACCTCGACCTCGCACCGCACGCCTGCCGCCTTCAGCCGCTCGGCGTACGCGAGGTCTTCGTCGTGAAACAGGTCCAACGTGCCGACACCCAGCCACGCGGGCGGCAGCCCGCTGAGGTCTTGGCGCCGCGCAGGAACGGCCACCTCCGGATCCGCACCGCCGAGGTACGCGGACCAACCGAATTTGTTACTGGACTGGTTCCACAGCCGCAGCCCGGGATTGTTCAGATCTTTTCGGTCCACGGTGCGGTCGTCGAGCATCGGATACACCAATAGCTGTGCCGCAAGGGTGATTTCGCCGCGGTCCCGGGTGTGCAGGGCGAGTGCGGCGGCCAGCCCCCCACCCGCGCTGGCGCCCCCGATCGCGACCCGCGCCGGATCGACGGACGGCAGCAGGACCAGCCACTGCAGCGCGGAATAGCAGTCATCGAGCGACGCGGGGTAAGGGTGATCAGGAGCCAGGCGGTATTCGACCGACGCAACCGTCGCGCCGAGTTCACGCGCGAAGCGGCGGCACAACGCGTCGTCCTGTGCGGCCTTGCCGATGACGTACCCGCCACCGTGGATCCACAACAGCGCCGGTGCCCGACCCGTCGCACCGGCGGGACGGAACAGCCGCACCCCGGCCCCCGATGGCAGAGTCAGCACCTCGACGTCGGCGGGCGTCCCGCGCCACAGCAGGCGCTCGGCTGCGCGGATGAACGGCACCGTGACCGGTGTGACGATCTGCTTGGGGAGGTGGCGGGCGACGTGGCGCAGATCGGGATGGAATTCGGCGGGCGACACCCGATTAGTATTACCACCAGGGCCGACCAGCAAAACCTTCGCTTTGGTTAGGTACTTTCGCAACGGGCGTCGGCAAGACCACGCTCTGGCTGGCCGCTTTGGAGCAGGCGCGCGAGCTCAGGCACGGACGCGATTCAGGTCAGTAGGGTCTCGAATGCGATGCGGTCCCCGCGGTACAGGGCGCGGACCACCTCGATGGGCCTGCCGTCGACGTCGAGAGAGCGGCGGTGGAGCAACAGCATCGGCATGGCGGTGGTCGATTCAAGCAATGCGGCCTCGCGCGGCGACGGCAGGACCGTCTCGATGCGCTCGACGGCGGAGCCGAACTCCACGCCCGTGGCGCGGACCGCCGCATACAGCGACGTGGACGGGTCGAACGTCTCCGTGAACGAGCCGAACCTGACCTTGGGCAGATAGGTGCTCTCCAACCCGATGCGCTGACCGTCGGCCAGCAGAACCCGCTCGACGTGCATGACGGTGTCGCCCGTCGAAATCTCCAGCGCCTCCGCCATTTCCGTGGGCGCAGCGATGTCCTCCCAGGTGACGGGCAGACGGCCCGGTACCCGACCGCGCTCGGCGGCGCCCTCCGTGTACGACTTGAGCGACAGCGGCTGGACGAGTTTCGGCCGCGACACCACGGTGCCGCGACCGCGCCGCTCGATGCGGCCCTCGACCAACAACTCGTGCAGGGCCTGGCGGACCGTCTCACGCGACACCCCGAACCGGGCCGCGAGTTCGCGCTCGGGCGGAACGGTGTCGCCCTCTGCGAGGTCCGAAAGGAGGTCGTCGACCGCGGTGCGGACGAGGTAGGGCTTCGATATCCGCTGCGGAGAGGTCATCGGGTAGACCGTGAATCCCTTTGCGCCAGCAGGCGCTTCGCGACCGCCAGGACGTCATCGATCGATGCCGCATCGCCGTGCGGAACCTTGGCCGCATCGTCATAGCGTCGCAACCGCAGCGCGTCGGGCCACCAGGGGTGACGGACGAAGGCGGGATCGACGTGCGCGCCACCCTGGTGGTGCAGCGAGTCGACGGACACGTCGGAGAGGGTGGTGGCGTAATCGGGATCGGTGGCCACCAGGTAGCGCTTCGCGGCGACGTGGGCGCCGGCCAGCCAGCCCACCCGGTCACCGAATCGCGGCGTCAGCCACGCCATGGCCGTGAGGTCGTGGTGCTGGGGCGCGATCTCGCCGAATTGGGGGCTGTGCGCGAGATCGTGCAACGCTGCCGCGAGCACCAACTCATCGTCGGCGCCATCGTCGCGGGCCCGCGCCGCCGCCTGTAGGGCGTGTTCGAGTTCGTCGACCGCGTCCTCGTCCCAGACGCCGCGCAACGAGCGCAGCAACTCGCCCACTTCGTCAAGAACGGCCATGCCAGAAGCGTACTCTGAATTGGTCTATACCAATTCTTAACCTGTTGTTCCGCGCAGGCACACCTTGTCGTCTAGGGCTGGTCGCGGTGACTCGGAAGGGTCGGCAGCATGCGGGTGACGATCGTCGGCGGAGGCATCCTCGGCACCACGCACGCTCTGGAGGCCGTCGGCCGCGGGCACGACGTGGTCCAGTTGGAACGCGAAGCGGAGGCCCGCGGGGCGACGGTGCGCAATTTTGGGCTGGTCTGGGTGTCGGGCCGCGCCACTGACGAGTTGGCCGCCGCACTTCGCGCCCGCGAACTGTGGGAGAAACTCGGCGCCGAGATTCCTGGTGTCGGCTTCCGCCCGGCAGGATCGCTGACACTGCTGCGTACCGAGCGTGAGGTCGCGGTCGCCGACGAGGTGGTGACCCGCGCGGGTGCGGAGTGCCGCGGGTTCACCCTGCTCGACGCGGACCGGGTGCGTGCGCTCAACCCGGCGTTACGCGGCAAGTACCTGGCGGGCCTCCACTGCTCGCTCGACGCCGCCGTCGAGTCGAGACAAGCGCTACCCGCAATGCGCGAATACATGGCCGCCACAGGGCGGTACGCCTTTCATCCACACACCGAGGCGAGGTCGGTCGACGGGCAGACCGTGATCGACGACCGCGGTCATCGCCACGACGGCGAGCTGGTTCTGGTGTGCGCCGGTGCGGCGCACGGCGGCCTGGTTCGCGAGCTCGCAGGCGACCTGCCGGTACGCCGTGTGCGGCTCCAGATGATGCAGACCGAACCGCTGGGTGAACGGTTGACGACCGCGATCGCCGACGGCGACAGTTTCCGCTACTACCCAGGTTATGCCGGGTCGGCATTGCACGACTTGCAGCGAAACGAATCCCAGGTAGCGGTTGCGCGTGAACACCGGATGCAGCTGTTGTGCGTGCAGCGGCTGCACGGCGGGTTGACGATCGGCGACACCCACGAGTACGAAGAGCCGTTCGTGTTCGACGTGTCGGAGGGGCCGTACGCATATCTCGTTGACCTCGTGGAACAGTTCCTCGGTCGCGCACTACCACCGATCCGGCAGCGATGGGCCGGCGTGTACAGCCAGTGTGTCGATCCGCATCAGCTGGTGTGCCGGACATCGCTGGATGACGGCGTCTGGGTAATCACCGGTCCTGGGGGTCGCGGCATGACGCTCGGACCCGCGATCGCCGAGCAAACGGCCGACATGGTCGGCCTGTAACGCGGAGGAATGCCTATGCAGAACAACCCGATTCAGCTTGCGGTGATCGACATGGCGGGCACCACGGTTGCCGACGACGGCCTGGTGGTGAACGCGTTCGAGGCGGCCGCCACTGCGGTAGGTGTGCCTGCCTCCGGCCCTGAACGGGACAACGCCAGGCAGTACGTGCTTGACACCATGGGCCAGTCCAAGATCAGCGTCTTTCGCGCACTGTTCGGCAGCGAGGACCGCGCCCAGCAGGCCAACGCCGCCTTCGAGCTCGCATACGAACAGCTCATCGACGAAGGAAACGCGGCACCGATCGACGGTGCGGCGGAAGCCGTCACCCGGTTGCGCAAGAACGGGATCCGGGTCGCGCTCACCACCGGGTTCAGCGGCGCCACCCAGGAGAAGCTGCTCGCCGCGCTCGGCTGGCAGTCCTTGGCGGACCTGGTGCTCGCGCCGGGCGAGGGCGTGCGGGGTCGGCCCTACCCCGACCTCATCCTCACTGCGCTCATGCGACTCGAGGTCGATGGCGTCACCAACGTTGCGACGCTCGGTGACACCAGCAACGACATCGAAAGCGCGCTGCGGGCGGGGGCGGCCATCGCCGCCGGCACGCTCACCGGCGCGCACGACGAGCAACGACTCCGCGCTGCGGGAGCGACCCACGTCGTCGGGTCCGTCACCGCATTCGCCGATCTGATTCTGCAAGACCGATAAGAAGAGAAGGAATCATGAAGCTAGGCAACTTCTTCCGCACCGTCGCGATCGCGGTTCTTGCGACTGCCACCACCATGACGGCGGCCTGCGGCGGCACCGGATCCACCGGATCGGGTGGCGAGACCCTGACGGTCTACAGCGCCGACGGACTCGCCACGTGGTACAAGGGCCAGTTCGATAAGTTCACCAAGGACACCGGCATCGCGGTCAACCTCGTTGAGGCGGGGTCCGGCGAGGTGGTGTCCCGGGTCGAGAAGGAACAGTCCAACCCCCAGGCCGACCTCCTGGTCACACTGCCTCCGTTCATCCAAAAGGCCGACAAGTCAGGGTTGTTGGTCGCTAGCGGTGTCGACACCAAAGGCATCCCCGCGGATCAGGTGGGACCCGACGGCAAGTACGTGCCGATCGTCAACAACGCGCTGAGTTTCATCGCCAACCCCAGCGCCATCCCACAGCCGAAGACGTGGGACGACCTGCTGGCGCCGCAGTACACGGGCAAGCTGCAGTACTCGACGCCGGGACAGGCCGGTGACGGCACCGCGGTGCTGATCCTGCTGCAGCATCTGCGAGGCAAGCCAGCTGCACTCGACTACCTGACCAGGCTGCAGGCCAACAACGTCGGCCCGTCGTCCTCCACCGGCAAGCTGCAGCCCAAGGTGAGCAACGGAGAATTGCTGGTCGCGAACGGCGACGTGCAGATGAACCTGGGCTCGATCAAGGATGATGGCTCGAAGTTCAACATCTTCATCCCGGCAAGCCCGGACGGAAAGCGGACCACGATCTCACTGCCGTACGTGGCGGGCATTGCCAAGGGTGCGCCGCACGCGGCCTCGGCTAAGAAGCTGTTGGACTACCTGCTGTCCGATGATGTCCAGAAGACGGTCGAGCCCGATGCGCTCGGCATCCCGGTGCGCGACCAGATCCGCACCACCGCTGCCGGTTCGGATGCACCGAACACGCCGGCAGCAGTGCTCGACGGCGTCGAGGTGTGGGTGCCGGACTGGAACACCGTGCTCGCCGAACTCGATGCCGACCTGGCCGCATACCAGAAGGCGACCGGGAACTGACGTGACCGCCCGAAGGCGTGCGCGAGTGAGGATCGCAGCGAGGCACGAGCGAGGACCGGAGCGAGCGGGAGCCGAGGCATGAGCACCGAAGGCGTGCGCGAGTGAGGATCGCAGCGAGGCACGAGCGAGGACCGGAGCGAGCGGGAGCCGAGGCATGAACCGAGTCGGGGTCAGCCGACCGCGGGCGACGCCGCGCGCCGAGCAGACCGAAACCGGAACGCCTGCAATCATCTTCGATCGTGTCGGGGTCTCCTATGGTCGTGGCCGCAAGGCGACGCAGGCGCTGATCGACTTCAGCCTCCGGGTGGCGCCGGGTGAGACGGTCGCCCTGCTCGGGCCGAGCGGGTCGGGGAAGTCGACGGCCCTCAATGCGCTGGCCGGGTTCGTGCGGCCGACGTCAGGCACGGTCCGGTTGGACGGGAGCGACGTCACCGACTGGCCGCCTGCCAAGCGGGGCATCGGTGTGGTGCTGCAGTCATACGCGCTGTTCCCTCACATGCGAGTCTCAGACAACGTCGCGTTCGGGCTGAAGTCGCACAGGGTGCCGCGGGCGGAGATCGGGCCGCGCGTATCGGAAGCGCTAGACATGGTCGGCATGTCGGCCTACGGAAAGCGGCTTCCCCGTGAGCTTTCCGGAGGACAGCAGCAGCGTGTCGCGATCGCAAGGGCGCTGGCCATCCGGCCGAAGGTGCTGTTGCTCGACGAGCCGTTGGCGGCCCTCGATGCCCAGCTCCGCCACTCGACGCTGGCCGAGCTACAGCGGCTCAAGGAGTCGCTGCCCAACACCGCGATGCTCTACGTGACCCACGATCAGGCCGAAGCGCTGGCTCTGGCCGACCGGATCGTCGTGATGAACAGCGCCCGGTTGATGGACGTGGATACCGCTGAAAACCTCTGGAGGCGGCCGCCGACCAGCTTCACGGCAGCGTTCCTCGGCGGCGCGAACCTCATCCCGTGCACCGTCGGACGCGTCATCGGTACCTCCGCGTTGGTGAGCATCGCTCACAAGACCGTCAGCGCGGAAGCGCCGCAGCCCACGGTCGGCAAGGTCGATTGGGCACCGGAATCCAAGGCGCTGTTGTGCATTCGGCCGCATGCGATGAGGATCGTGTCGCTCGGTGAGCGCGATGCCCTGCGTGCCACGGTGGTCGCGTCCGTCTGGCGCGGGGCCACCACACGGCTGGTGCTGTCCGTCGGTGGGCTGCCGGATCAGCTCATCGACATCGACGCACCGGGCAATGCGCAGGTCGCGATCGGCAGCGAGGTCGGTGTCCGCCTGCCCGAACCGGCGGGCGTTCTGGTTCAGGCATCGTGACCGCGGTTCTCGACCAGCCCGCGCCCGCGGCTGATGCGCCGGCACGCCCGACGCCGAGACGGTCCAGGGCGGCGATGTGGACCGTGCCGCCGTTGTTGATCGTGCTGGTCGCCGCGGCCTACCCGTTGCTCCGGGTCTGCCTCGAGTCGACGAAAGTCGGTGACACCCAGCGGGGTTGGTCGACCTGGTCGGAGGTCCTGGCGTCACCGATGTTCCGTGACGCGTTGTGGCGGACGGTCTCGATAGCGGTGACGTCGACGGCGGGCTGTCTGGTGCTGGGCATGTTCCTCGCGATCGTCCTCGCCTTCGTGCCGTTTCCCGGCTCGCGCGTGGTGGGGCGGCTGATCGACACCGTCCTGGCACTGCCGTCGTTCCTCATCACGTTGGCGTTCACGTTTCTGTACGGAAGCGCAGGCGCGGTGAACGCTGCCATCTCCAGCCTCACTGGAGCTACGTCGTCGGCGTTGAACTTCCTGTACACACCCGTAGGAGTGATCGCCGCGGAGATCACCTTTTTCACGCCGTTCGTCGTGCGGCCGCTGCTCGCGTCCTTCGCTGTGCTGCCTCGCGCGCAGCTCGACGTCGCCGCCAGCCTCGGTGCCTCACCGTTGCGCGTGCTGCGCTCGATCGTCATGCCAGAGGCGTGGCCGGCGCTGATGGCGGGCGGCAGCCTGGTACTTCTGTTGACGCTCAACGAATTCGGCATCGTGCTGTTCACCGGCGCCAAGGGAGTGATCACCCTGCCAGTGCTCATCTACACCCGCGGCATCGTCACGTTCGATCTACCCGGGGCGGCGGTGATCGCCACGGTGCAGATCGCATTGTCGCTGATCCTTTACGGGCTGTACCGCATGGTGTTCGCGCGGTTGATGAGCGGTCGCGGAAGGGGGGACGCCGATGTTGTTGTGGAGCCGGCGAAGTAGGGCGGCCATTCTCGTCGGATTCGCCGTCGTCGTGTTGGTGGTGTTCGTCGCGCCGCTCGCCACCGTCGTGGTCGCGGGCCTGGCCGGATCGTGGACCGAGGCATTGCCGTCCGATCTCGGGTTCGGCCACTTCGACGATGCGCTGTCCGGCGAGAACCTGGCCAGCTTGTCGGTCAGCCTGCAGACGGCGTTCATTGCGGGTGGGATCGCGCTCATACTCGGCACGTGGGCTGCGCTTGCCGCGCGGGAGGCGCCGGTATGGCTCAGGCGAGTCACCGACGCGGTGTTTCATCTGCCCATCGCGGTCCCGTCGGTGGCGATCGGCCTCGGGCTGTTGATCGCGTTCAATTCGCGGCCGCTGCTGCTCGGCGGAACACGCTGGATCGTCATCCTGGCGCATGCCGTCCTGGTGTTGGCGTTTGCGTTCAGTGCGGTGTCGGCCGCGCTCGACCGCCTCGACCCTGCCTACCGGCAGGCGGCGGAATCGCTTGGCGCAGGCCCGGTTCGGGTGTTGCTCCGCGTCACACTGCCGTTGCTGTTGCCCGCGCTCGGCGCCGCCGCGGGTCTCGCGGTGGCGTTGTCGATGGGGGAGTTGGGCGCGACGGTAATGGTGTACCCCGCGACATGGAAGACGTTGCCGGTGACGATCTTCGCGCTGACCGACCGCGGGCAGGCGTTCCAGGCGGCTGCATGCACGACGATCCTGCTGCTGGTCACGCTCGTGGCGCTGGTACTCCTCGGTCGGATCCGCGGCCGGGCGGCCCTGCGCTGACTCTCTTCCGGCGAGCAGACGCAGAAACGTGTAAAACCGGGCCTAGAAACACGTTTTTGCGTCTGCTCGCGCGGATAGGTGACCCCTACTTGAGCAGCGGGTCCCGGGGCAGCCCGAGAATCCGCTCGGCGATGGTGTTTCGGGTGATCTCCGACGTGCCGCCCGCGATGGTCATGGCCCGGTTGCCGAGATAGCTGCGCAACAGCTTCGGCGCCAATCCTGTCACCGCAGCCGAACCCGACAACTCCATGCCCAGTTCGGTGATCCGCTGTCCTGCCTCAGCCACCAGCAGCTTGGTCACGTTGCCTTCCGGTCCGGGCTCCGCGCCGGCGATCGCGCGGGTCGCCCTGCGCAGGTTCAGCAGCCGCAGCGTGTGTGTCTCCGCGATGCACTCGCCGGCCCGCCGCACGTAGTTGGCCGCGGCGGGCGAGGCGTCGAGCATCTTGACGAGATGATCAGGGCTGAAGCCGAAGGCACCACCGGAACCGCCGCCGATCGAGATGCGCTCGTTGCCCAGCGTCGCGCGGGCCACCAGCCAGCCGCGGTTAACGTCGCCGACCACATCGGAGTCCGGAACGAATACGTCGTCGAAGAAGACCTCGTTGAAGTGTGAGTCGCCGGTGATGCCGCGCAGCGGATTGACTTTCACGCCAGGAGCTTTCATGTCGATCGCCATCATCGTGACACCCGCGTGCTTGGGCGCGTCGGGATCGGTGCGCACCGTGGCCAGCCCCCACTGGCAGTACTGCGCCAGGCTGGTCCACACCTTCTGCCCGGTGACCCGCCAGCCGCCGTCGACCTTCTTGGCGGCCGTACGCACCGCCGCGGCGTCGGAGCCCGCACCCGGCTCGGAAAACAGCTGACACCACATCACCTGTCCTCGCAGCACGGGCTCCACCCAGCGCTCACGCTGATCGTCGGTGCCCGCCTGCGCGATGGTGAGTGCCACCCAGCCGGTGATGCCCATGTCCGGCCGTTCGACGCCGGTGAACTCCTCCTCGATGACCAGCTGCTCGAGCACGTCGGCAGCGCGGCCCCACGGTTTCGGCCAGTGCGGCACCAGATAGCCGGAGTCGACGAGGAAATCGCGCTGCTTGTCCTCGGGCAAAGACTGCAGATGAGCGACCGCCTCGCGGGCCTGGCTGCGGTAGGCATCCGCCTCGGTGGGCAGCGTAAAGGTTGCCCCGTGCGCCTGACCGGTGCGCTGGCCTTCCACGATATCGAGCAGCGGGTCGCCGCCCTCTTCCATCAGCGCCGCCAGTGTGCGGGCCCGCCGCAGGTACAGGTGGGCGTCGTGCTCCCAGGTGTACGCGATGCCGCCGTGCAGCTGAATGTTGTACTGCACGTTGAAGATCTGAGTGCGGATCGCGTGGGCGGCCGCGACCGCGGCGGGGAACCACGCGCTGTCCAAATCGTCGGCGCGGGCCGCGTCCCAGGCCGCCGCGGTGGTCTCCTCGGCATTGACCAACATGTTGGCGGCGTGGTGCTTGACGGCCTGGAAGGTGCCGATGGTCCTGCCGAACTGCTCGCGCACCTTGGCGTATTCGACGGCCATGTCGAGCGCCGCCCAGCTGACGCCAACCGCTTCGGCCGACGCCAGGATCCGGAACACCGTCCGTGCCTTGCGTGCGGCGCCGCGAAGCACCCGGTCCTGATCGACGGTGACGGCGCGCAGCGCGACCGACCCGACACTGCGGGTGGTGTCCAGCGAGTCCAGCGGCGTGATCGTGACACCGTCGCCGTTCGCATCGACGAGGATGACGTCCTCGCCGGCGGCGATCACCAGCACGTCGGCGTCCGGCGCGCCAAGCACGGCGGGGCTTTCACCGGTGACGACGAGGTCCGAACCGACCGTGACGTTGCCCGACAAGGCCAGCGCACCGACCGTGCTGCCGTCGGCGAGCCCTGGAAGTAGTTGCGCGCGCACCGAATCGGGTGCGCAGCGGTCGATCACAACGGCCGCTGCGACGGTGGGAAGGAACGGACCGGGCGATAGTTCGCGACCCTGCACCTCCAGCACGACGGCCAGTTCGGCAAGGCCGAATCCCGAGCCACCGTATTCCTCCGCGATCGCCAGGCCGTTCCATCCGAGGTCCTTGCCCGCCGACCAGATCTCTGACGGAGGGGCTGACCCCTTCTCCAGCGTGGCGCGGGCCGCCGCGCGGCTGTTCAGGCGGTTCAGCTGCCCGATTACGGAATCGGCGAGGTCAGTGTGTTCCTCGGTGATGGCGAGAGCTGACTTACTCACGTGGAAGTCCTCTTTACGGTTGACGGTCGTCGAGTAAAGCTAACGCGCCCGCGTCCACCTGCAAATACGTGATGCAGGTCACAGTCAGATGTCGTGTGTAGACATCTTCCCAATGTTGTCTGTTATTGACGCAGCCGCAGGGTACGCTCGCGCAATGACGGAGCGCCCGGACATGTGGAGTCGCGCCAGATGGTTGCTGAGGGCCGGTCCCGCCGACTACATGCTCGCGATGAGTGTGGCGTCGGCATCCCTGCCAATTATCGGGAAACGCCTTGAGCCACTTGGTGCCGCGACGGCGATGGGCATCTGGGGTTACCGCCATATGCCGGAGTTCGTCGGCGCCAGCGCACGTTCCTGGTTCAACCCGGGCAGCGCCGAACTGCGGCGGCAGGACCGCGATGCCACCAACGCCGTCACTGAAGCCGCGCTGCGCGGCATCGTGGCCGCCAAGGAGCTGGCGATCGAGTGGCCGGCACCTGAGAGCACCCCGCCGCTGTGGAAGTTCCGTGAGCACCGTCGCAGCGTGCACCGCACCTCCGTGCGCTACGGCAACCTCCCCTCACAACTGCTCGACGTGTGGCGGCCCAAGGAGTTGCCAGTTGAACCTGCGCCGGTGCTGATCTTCGTGCCGGGCGGCGCATGGGTGCACGGCAGCCGCCTGCTGCAGGGCTACGCGCTGATGTCGCACCTGGCCGAGATGGGTTGGGTGTGTCTGTCGATCGACTATCGGGTGGCGCCACACCATCGCTGGCCTGCGCACATCACTGACGTCAAGACTGCGATCGCGTGGGCGCGGGCCAACGTCGACAAGTTCGGGGGCGACCGCAATTTCATTGCGATTGCGGGTTGTTCAGCAGGTGGGCACCTGTCGGCGCTGGCCGGACTGACGCCGAACGACCCGGAGATGCAGACCGAATTGCCGGAAGGCTCCGATACCTCCGTGGACGCAGTGGTCGGTATTTATGGCCGCTACGACTGGGAGGACCGGTCGACGGCGGAGCGGGCGCGCTTCGTCGACTTCCTCGAGCGGGTCGTGGTGAGGCGCAAGATGTCGAAGCACCCGGAGGTGTTCCGCAAGGCGTCCCCGATCGCGCGGGTACACAAGGATGCGCCGCCGTTCCTCGTGATCCACGGCACGGGCGACGGCGTCATACCGGTCGAACAGGCGCGAAGCTTCGTCGAGCGGCTGCGTGCCGTGTCGCATTCGGTGGTCAGCTACGTGGAGCTGCCTGGCGCGGGCCACGCGTTCGATATGATCGACGGCGCCCGCACCGGGTCGATGGCGACCGCAATCGGCTTGTTCCTCAACCAGATTCACCGAAGCCGGTCGCTCACGGGGGCCAAGGCGGTTATATAGGCTCCTCCACGTAGGAGGGAGCACGGTGAAGAGGCTCAGCGGGTGGGACGCGGTACTGCTGTATTCCGAGACTCCCACTGTGCACATGCACACGCTCAAGCTGGCGGTGATCGAACTCGACGACCTCGGGGGTCGGAAGTTCGGCATCGACGAGTTTCGTAAGGTCATCCACAGTCGGCTCTACAAACTCGACCCGTTCCGATATGAACTCATCGACATCCCGTTCAAGTTCCACCATCCGATGTGGCGGGAGAACTGCGAGGTCGACCTCGACTACCACGTCCGCCCTTACCGGGTGGACAGTCCCGGCGGTCGCCGCCAACTGGACGACGCGGTCGGCAGGATCGCTAGCACGCCGCTGGACCGCAGTAAGCCACTGTGGGAGATGTACTTCATCGAGGGCTTAGCCAACGGGAGGATCGCGGTGCTGGGCAAGATCCACCACGCGCTGGCCGACGGGGTGGCGTCGGCGAACCTGTTGGCGCGCGGGATGGATCTGCAGTCGGGGCCCGCCGATCGGGATTCGTACGCAATGGATCCCGCGCCGGGCCGCAGTGAACTGGTTCGCACGGCGTTCGCCGACCACCTCCGCCAGATCCGCCGTCTGCCCGGGGTGATGCGTTACACCGCACAGGGCATCGGCCGGGTGCGGAAGAGTTCGAAGAAGCTGTCGCCCGAGTTGACGCGGCCCTTCACCCCGCCGCCGTCCTTCATGAACCACCGCGTCGACGCGCAGCGAAAGTTCGCCACTACGACGTTGGCGCTTGCCGACGTCAAGCAGACGGCCAAGCAGCTCGGCGTGACCATCAACGACATGGTGCTGGCAATATCGGCGGGAGCGCTGCGCAGGTTGTCGCTGAAGTACGACGGCCGCGCCGATCACCCGCTATTGGCTTCCGTCCCAGTCAGTTTCGACTTCTCGCCGGACCGAATCTCGGGTAACTATTTCACCGGCGTCATGATGGTGTTGCCCATTCAGCTCAACGATCCGCTGGAGCGGGTGCAGGCCGTGCACGACGCCGCGGTGGACGCCAAGGAAACCCACCATCTGCTTGGTCCTGAGCTCGTCAGCAGGTGGGCGGCATACTTCCCGCCTGCGCCCGCCGAGCGGTTGTTCCACTGGCTTGCGGACAAGGACGGCCAGAACAAGGTGCTCAACATACCGATCTCCAACGTTCCCGGGCCGCGTGAGCCGGGTCGTGTGGGAGGTGCGCTGGTGACGCAGATCTACTCCGTCGGGCCGCTGACCACGGGCAGCGGGTTGAATATCACCGTGTGGAGCTATGTCGACCAGCTCAACATCTCGGTGCTTTCCGACGGCGCGACGCTGCTGGACCCGCATGAGCTGACCGACGCGATGATCGATGCGTTCATCGAAATCCGCCGGGCTGCAGGGCTTTCCGAAGAGCTGACCGTCATTGAGGAGGCGGTGACTTGATTGTCGGCTCGGCCGACGGTGACTTGATTGTCGGCTCTGCCGTGGTCTGGTACTTCGCGTGCACCCACGAGAGGAACTCCTCCACCGCCTGCGCGGTGTAGTGCCCGCGCGGCGAACCGGAATAAAAGTCGAACGCGTGTTGGGCGTGCGGGATCTCTGCGTACGCCACGACGGACTTCGACGTGTCACGCATCGCCTCGGCGAACTCGCGGCCCTCGGGCACCGGGATGATCGAGTCGTCCTGGCCGTGCAGGATGAAAAACGGTGGCGCGTCCGGGCGTAACCGCATTATCGGTGACGCGTCGACGTATATCTGTTTGTGCTCGGCGATCGGCTTCTTCACCACGAATTTCTGCAGGAACGCGATGAACTCCTTGCGGCCGTGGCCCTCGGTCGCGACCCAGTCATAGCGGCCATAGATCGGAACCGCAGCCGCCACCGAGGTGTCGGCGTCCTCGAACCCCGGTTGGTATTGCGGGTCGTCGGGCGTCAACGCGGCCAACGCACACAGATGACCGCCCGCCGAACCGCCGGATATCGCAATGAAATCGGGGTCACCGCCGTAGGCGGCGATGTTCTCCTTGACCCAGGCCAGCGCGCGTTTGACGTCGACGATGTGGTCCGGCCAGGTATGCCTCGGGCTGACGCGGTAATCGATTGACACGCAGACCCACCCGCGCTCGGCCAGATGGCTCAGCAGCGGGTAGGCCTGCGGCCGCCGCATGCCGATCGCCCATGCGCCGCCCGGCACCTGCAGCAATACCGGCGCCTTGTCGTCGCGGGGCAGGTCGCGACGCCGCCAGATATCGGCGAAGTTGACGCTCGGGTGCGGGCCGTAATGGACGGTGTCCGCCTTCTCGACGTAGCGGCGGCGGACCAATTCGTTTGGCCACACACCGATCTGCGCGCGGCGTCGTGCGGGCTGCGACTGGGCGGCGATTGCCTCGTAGTCGTCACCCAGCGCCTCGCGCAGCGGTTCCTCGAAATACTGCTTCGACGCCACGTCGCGGCGCTGGATCAATAACAGCAATGCCCACGCAATGACGGTGAGCATCAGAGCGATTCGGCCACGGGTACCGCGGAAGTCGCCACGCAGACCACGGCGCACAGCGTCGAGTATCGACCCGGTGAGATACACCATCGACATTTCGCTGGTCGGCCAGCCGAACGCGAACACCGGCAAGGTGATGTAGCCCTCACGGGCGATCGGTCGCACACCGTTCGCGGCGTTCAGCAGCTCCGCTGTCGCGCGCAGCAATGGAAAGTGCCTACGCACGGCCGGCGCGGTCCTGTAGCTCGCGGCGCACGATCTTGCCGGTGATACTGCGTGGTAGTTCGTTGAGGATCGTGATATCCCTGGGCACTTTGTAATTCGCCAAGTTCTCGCGGACATGCTGCTTCAGTACTTCCGGTGTAGCCGATGCACCGTCATTCAAAACCACGAACGCCGCCAGCCGATGACCGAACTGTTCATCGTCCACTCCGATGACCGATGCCTCCGCCACGTCCGAATGCGAGGCCAACGTCTTCTCCACCTCGATGGGGTAGACGTTCTCGCCACCGGACACGATCATCTCGTCATCGCGGCCGACCACGAAGAGCCGCCCGGCCTCATCGAGGCGGCCGATATCGCCGGACGACATGAACCCTTCGTGAAAGTCCTTGGTCTTACCCGAGGTGTAGCCGTCGAACTGGGTGGAGTTGCGGACGTAGATGGTGCCGACTTCGCCGGGGGGCACCTCGTGGAAATCCTTGTCGAAGATGCGGATCTCGGTGCCGCCCGCGGGCATTCCCGCGGTGTCGGGCGCGGCGCGCAGGTCTTGCGGGGTAGCCGTGGCGATCATGCCCGCCTCAGTGGCGTTGTAGTTGTTGTAGATGACGTCGCCGAACTGGTCCATGAACTTGACCACGACGTCCGGCCTCATTCGTGAACCCGATGCGGCGGCGAATCGCAGTGACCGTCCGCTGTACTTGCTCCGCACCTCGTCGGGCAGTTCCATGATCCTGTCGAACATCACCGGCACGACGCACAGCCCCGTGGCGCGGTGGCGATCGATGAGCTCGAGGGTGGCTTCGGGGTCGAACTTGCGGCGTGTCACGACCGTGCACGCCAGCGAGGCCGCGAACACCAGCTGGGAGAAGCCCCACGCGTGAAACATCGGCGCGACGATGACGACCGGCTCTTCGGCGCGCCATGGGGTGCGGTCCAGGATCGCCTTGAGGATGCCGGGACCGCCGTCGGTTCCGCCGGAGTGCTTGGCGCCCTTGGGACTTCCGGTGGTACCGGACGTGAGCAGAATGACCTTGCTTTTAGTACTCGCTCGCTTCGGCTCCCGGCCTGCGTGCTCAACGATCAACTTCTCGACCGTCGGCCCATCCTGGGGACCGTCGGTCCAGGCGACGATCCGCGTCGCACCGGGGGTGTCGGCCAGCGCGCGGTCGACGGTCTCGGTGAACTCCTCGTCGTAGATCACTGCATCGACGCCCTCGCGCTGCACGACCTCGGCCAGCGCCGGCCCGGCGAACGAGGTGTTCAGCAGCAGCACGTCAGCGCCGATCCGGTTGGCGGCGATCAATGCCGCGACGAAGCCGCGGTGGTTGCGCGCCATGATGCCGAGAACTTTCGGAGCCGCCGCGGCGGCGACATCGGGCCGGGGCTGGCCTTTCCTCAAATCCTGCAGGCCCGCGGCCAACGCGTCCGCGCGCTGGTCGATTTCGCGCCAGGTCAGAGTGCCGAGCTCGTCGACGAGACCGGGGCGGTCGGGGCAGCGCTGCGCGGCGGCGGCGAATCCGGATGTGATGCCCATGTTTTCGCGCTGCATCGCCGCGGCGATGCGCAGGTACTTGTCGGGCCGCATCGGCGCAAGCAGTCGGGCGCGGCCCATCGTCGCGAGGACGCCGAGGGTTTCTGTGAGCCGGTCGGTGATGGCCATGAGTCTCAGCCAAGCACAGGGAGCCTGCGCTCCCTGGCGAGTTCGTCAAGGGCCCGCTGCATCACATGTCGCACATGTGCGTCGACCTCGTCGATGTCGGGGTTCTCGCCGAACTCGGCGACGATGTCGATCGGCGGCAGGACCTTCATGACGATCTTGGTCGGCAGCGGAATGTTGGGTGGGATCACCACGCTCAGGCCGAACGGGAACCCGAAGGAAATCGGCACGATCTTTGCGCGTGCCAGCCGTGCGATCGGCCCGAGGCGTTTGGCCAGCCATGTCCCACGCGAGAGGAAGATCTGCGTCTCCTGGCCACCGATCCCGACCGTCGGCACAATCGGTACCCCGGCGTTCAGCGCGGCCTTCACGTAGCCGGTACGGCCGCCGAAGTCGATCACGTTCTCCGAGAACGTCGGGCGGTACACGTCGTAGTCGCCGCCGGGGAACACCACAACGAGGCCGCCTGAGCGCAGCGCCTCATCGGCGTTCTCGTGGTTGGCGCTGATGTAACCGATCCGCCTGAAGAACTCCCCGGACGGCCCTGTCATGAGCATGTCGTGGCTCAGCGTGTAAAGAGGCCGGTCGTAGCCGTGTCGGTCGTAGAAGTGAGCCGAAAGGATCGGCACATCCATCGGTAACATGCCACCGGAGTGGTTGCTCACCAGCAGGGCGCCACCGGACGGCATGTTGTCGAGCCCGCGCACTTCCGATCGGAAGTAGCGCTTGAGGAACGGTCGGGTGACGCCCATGACGCGTTCCGTGAGCCCGGGATCCCACTTGGTGATCTCCGACGGTTTGACATCGGTTGAGCTCACGTCGGCCCCTTCCAGAATTAGAACATGTTCTAGTTATGCTACCTGACTATCCGCACCGGCAGCCGACCGGTTTAGAACTCACCGCGCCGGGCTACGTCGTGAGGCAATGACGACCGATCGCGGCGATTCATTCACAAGTCATAGGCTTCCGGCGCGAATGTCGGAATCGGTCGCCATCAGTTGTTGACGCCGCACGGCGGGCGTACACATCTGCAGTTCTGGCAGGGCTTCGATGTGGTGTCAGGGCAGGAAGTGGCCTTGACGTTGATCGAGCCGGACTGCGAGTGCCTGACGAGTTCGTGCACGAGATCCTGGCGCGTACCGTCCGTCTGAACGGCATCGACATGCCTGGCGTCGCGCGTGTCGTCGACGTCTTCCACACCGGATGCTTCGGCGTGGTGGTGTCGGAGTGGATCTATGGCGGCGGATACGGCAGATCGCCGATACGGCGCCGTCGCCCACCGGGGTGGCGAGCGCGATGCAGTCGTTGGCGGCGGCGATGGAGGCGGCCCACCGGACGGGACTGGTGCTGTCCATCGACGACCTCAGCCGGCTACGGATCGGCGTCGACGGACACGCTGCGCTGGCGTTTCCCGCCTCCATGCCGGAGACCACCGTCGCGTCCGATCTGCGTGGGATCGGCGGCGCAATGTGCGCGCTCCTGAACCTCGGTGAGCAGCAGGCGACCGGTAACCACCCGAAGATCCCGTTCCTCATCTCGACGACGATCTCGGGCCTGCTGCGGCAGAGCGGTGGGATCGCCAGCGCAGCAACGCTTCTCACATTGCTGCGGGAAGCCACTGGCGGAGATGCCGAGGCTGGCCGGGTCATGCCCCCGCTGGCGCCTCCGCCGTCGGGTCGCTACGCCGGGTTCCGCAACTTCGGGCCTGACGACCAGGCCGCGGCCGCGCGCCGTCAGATCATGCGGATCGGGATGGTGGCGATGGCGGTCATTGTCGTCATGGCGGTGGTGGCGTTGGGTTCGACTCTGAACAGGCTGCTGGGCAATGACCACGGCACGGTCGCGTTCAAAACCGACAAGCTGGGGTTGACTGCACCGCCGTCGTCGGCCGGCCAACCGCCACCGGCGGCGGTACGTAAACGAGGCGCAGGAGAGGAACGGGTCCAACCCGTCGCGGCGTCTGTGTTCTCACCCGACGGTTCACCCGACAGCCCAGAGTCGGCTGGGGCGGCCATCGACGGCAACCCGGCGACGGCCTGGTCAACCGACACCTATTACGACGCGGATCCGTTCCCGAAGTTCAAGCCCGGCGTCGGACTGCTCGTGCAACTCGCCCGGCCCACGGCGGTCAGCGCAGTGTCGGTCGATCTCAGCAGTAGCGGAACCGTGGTCCAGTTGCGTGCGGCGGCGAGTAACGCGCCCACGTCGTTGTCCGACACCACCGAACTCACACCGCCGACGCCAATGCAGCCGGGGCACAACCGAATTCCGGTGGACAGCTCGGCGCCCGTCTCGAACGTCTTGGTGTGGATCAGTACGCTGGGGTCATCAGATGGCCAAAGCCGCTCGGCGATCTCCGAGATCGAGCTGCAGGCGGCGTCGCCGCCGGCATGACGTGTGCCGGAGCCGATAGCATCACCTGCGTGACAGACAACAGCGAGAATGTAGTCCTGGTCGAGCAGCGCGACCGGATCCTGATCATCACCATCAACCGGCCCGAGGCCAAGAACGCGGTGAACGCCGCGGTCAGCCGCGGGTTGGCGGATGCCGTGGACCGCCTCGACGGCGACCCCGGGCTCTCCGTCGGCATCGTCACCGGAGCAGGCGGCTCGTTCTGTGCGGGCATGGACCTCAAGGCGTTCGCTCGCGGCGAGAACGTCGTGGTCGAGGGCCGCGGAATGGGGTTCACGGAGCGTCCACCGGTCAAGCCGTTGATCGCGGCCGTCGAAGGATACGGGCTGGCCGGTGGGATGGAGCTGGCGCTGGCCTGCGATCTGATCGTCGCGTCGAAGGACGGGGCGTTCGGCATCCCAGAGGTCAAGCGTGGCCTTGTCGCCGGCGGCGGCGGGCTGTTGCGGCTCCCGCAGCGCATCCCGCCCGCGATCGCGATGGAGCTCGCGCTGACCGGTGACCAACTGCCGGCGATGCGGGCACAGGAACTCGGTCTGGTCAACGCCCTCGCCGATCCTGGCAAGGTGCTGGATGCGGCGATCGAACTGGCGGAGAAGATCACGGCGAACGGTCCGCTGGCGGTCGCGGCGACGAAGCGCATCATCGTCGAGTCGCGAGGCTGGAGCCCCGAGGAGATGTGGGCAAAACAAACAAAGGTCCTGGCGCCGGTCTTCATGTCGAACGACGCCAAAGAAGGCGCCATCGCGTTTGCGGAGAAGCGGCCGCCGAAGTGGACGGGCACATAAGCTCGCTCGAGTGGACGCCTTCGACGAATGGCGAAGCGGCGGAACGGAGCTTCGCTGGGAGTCGTCGACCGCTGCCAACGTTGGCAGGGAGGTCAAGGTGTTCTCCCGGCGCTGCGGCACGCCGGGGGCTCCTGCGCTGGTCTGTGTTCACGGCTTCCCGACGTCGAGCATCGACTATTTCGCGTTGACGCGCGAACTTCACTCTGAGTTCGACATCTTTCTGCTCGATTTCCCGGGCTACGGCCTGTCCGAGAAGCCGGCAGCGCCCTATGTGTACTCGCTGTACGACGATGCACGCTTGCTGATCGACACGATCACGCGGGTGTGGAAGCTGGGCCGGTACACATTGCTGACCCACGACCGCGGCTCCAGTGTCGGCATCATCGCGCTGACGATGCTCAGCGCCGAAGATCAGCCCGCCGAGGTCGTCCTGACCAACGCGAACATCTATCTGCCGCTGTCGAACCTCACCGCATTCCAAACGGCGTTGCTCGATCCCGCGACGGGCCGAAGCACCGCGGCCGCGACGACCCCAGAAATGCTCGCCGCCGGGTTGGGAGTGAGCACGTTCATGCCGCGACGAACCCTTGAAGATTCCGAGATCGCGGCCTTGGCGAAGTGCTTCGCGTTCAACAGTGGTATCGACGTGCTGCCGGACACCATCCAGTACCTCAACGAGCGTGCCGCCGACGAAACCAATTGGCTAGAAGCGCTTTCCAAGAAGGACGTCAACACCACGCTGGTGTGGGGCTTGCACGACAACGTGTCGCCCGTTCGAGTGCCCAACTTCGTTTGGGCGACATACCTGAAGAACAAGCCCGGGCGAAACCGCTACTGGATTCTGCCTTCCGCGGATCACTATCTTCAATGCGACGCGCCGCAGCAGCTGGCCCAGATCGTTCGCCTGACAGTGGGCGGCGAGACGATTCCGCTCCAGACACTCGGCGCGCGGCCCGATGGCGCGGTCCTTGTGGATCAGACCACCGTGGGATAGCTGCCTACTCCTCGTCGTCTTCGTCGGGCAGCAAGTAGTTCTCCGGGTCGGGTGGCCCGGAGGGATCGCACCTCCGGGCTCCCTCAGAACCGGGCGTGACAGTCTCCCGTCACCCGGCTCCCATCATGTTGATCGTCAGCGGTTGTGTGATCTGGCTCCAGTGGGCGAACAGGCGTGGATGATGTGAGTTCGGCTTGGCGGCCTCGAACCGATCGACCGCGGCCATGACGGCCTCGGGATCTGACACCGCACCGACCGACATATCTCGAACACACACTAGTGCGAAACACTGACATATGCAGAAAGTTATCTACAAGCGAAACCAAAGTGATGCAAGTGAATTCGACTAGTCCCTCAGTGCGGCGATCTCTTCGATGAGATTGTGGCGGGCGCGCTCTTCGTGGGGCACGTGGGCGTAGTCGTCCGGACCGCCGCCGCGTAGGCCCGATACCGGCGCGGCTCGCTGCCGAGCATCGACAGGTCGGCGCGCACTTGTGCGTCTTGGTGACCAGAACAAGACGCGCGACCTCGTCCCGGATCGGTGACGACGACAGCATTTCGCGCGCCAGCTGTGCGGAGCGGTCTTCGTTGTAGTCGCGGGCAATCTCGCAGTTGGCGTCGTGGTACCACGTGGCGAGCTCCATCGCCTCACGGTCGACTCGACGCCCGCCTCGGCGTGCAGTCCGATCGCGCCGGGCATCACAGGCCATAGAAAGCCTTTCGACATGGAGTTAGCAAATACCAGAAAGGATGGTATTAGGCGTTCAGAAGGTCTTTCACAGACACGCCTGGAATATCGCAAAACTTGAACCCCGTCAGGGCCGCAACTCGTGCACCAGTTGTGGGACAACTCACACTGAGAGATTTCAACAAGGAGTGACCATGACTACTCGGTTCACAACACTCAAGAAACTTACGGGTGCGGCCGTGATGGCAACAGCGGCGACTGCGGTAGGTTTGGGCCTCGGCTCGGGCACGGCCCAAGCTTCGCCCATACATCTCAACCCGCACCCCCACATCATGACCCCCTTCAATCACCGCGTCGGTCACCTCAATCAACGTGTCGATAACGTCTTCGATGGCGTCCAGGCTGTCGTTGGCGTCGGCGAGGGGACCCGATTTGATAACAGGATCGACGCGATCTTCCGCGTGATGTAGGCGGCGTACTCTTCCCGGACCGCAGCCGCATAGGTCCGATACCGGAGCAGGTCGGCGTGGCTGAGGACAGCGCCGTTGACATCGTCGGCGGGCACCTTGTGCGTCTTGGCGAGCGGAACAAGACGGGCGACCTAGTGTGGCACCGGGTTGACCTGAACCCGTATTGAGGTCGCAAGATGACGTCATGACAACGGAAGTCACCGGTGCCGCCGACGTCGCCGCATATTTCGGTCGAATTGGTTACCAAGGCCCGGCTGAACCGACGGTCGAGACCGTGTACGACCTCGTGGCCGCGCACAACCGGTCCATCCCGTTCGAGAACCTCGATCCGTTGTTGGGCATCCCCGTCGCCGACCTCAGCGCTGCGGCGCTCTCCGACAAGCTGGTGCACCGCCGTCGCGGCGGCTACTGCTACGAGCACAACGGACTGATGGGATATGTGCTCGACGAGTTGGGCTTTGGCGTCGAACGGCTTGCAGGCCGCGTGGTGTGGATGAATCCCGACGGCCCGCTACCCGCGCAGACCCATCAGGTGTTGTCCGTGACGGTGCCCGGCGTAGACGGCCCGCTATTGGTCGACGTCGGGTTCGGCGGGCAGACGCTGACGTCGCCGATCCGGTTGGAGGCAGGTCCGGTGCAGGAAACCCGCCATGAGCCGTACCGCATCCGCGAGCGAGGCGATGGCTACCAGCTGGAGGCACACATCCGCGGCGAGTGGCAGCCTCTCTACATGTTCAGCACTCGCCCGCAACGGCGGATCGACCTGGAAGTCGGAAGTTGGTATGTGTCAACGTATCCCAACTCGTTCTTTGTCACGGGTCTCACGGCTGCGCTGGTGACCGATGACGCCAGGTGGAACATGCGCGGCCGAAATCTGGCCGTCCACCGTTCCGGCGAGACGGAGCAGATCCGCTTCGACACCGCCGCGGACGTGCTCGACGCGTTGACGAACCGCTTCGGCATCGACGTGGCCGATCTCGGTGACCGTGCCGATGTCGAGGCGCGCATCAGCGAGGTGCTGGATAGCTGACAACCACATCCCACGGATCGACGGCGGCCAGCACCATCCGTCCAAACCGCCGCGCGTACTGCGACGTCGTGCCGAACTCGTCGACCCAGCCCCGGGCCCGCATGGTGGCCAGCCACAACCGGTGCTCGGCGGTCACCCCGATCGCGCCATGAAGTTGGTGGGCGATGGTCGTCACTGGACCGACGGCTCGGCCGACCGTCACCTTCGCCACCGTTACGGCGTAGTCGGTCGCGGGATGGTCGAAGCCGTAGTCGGCCGCCGCCGCGACGGCTAAAGCTGTTGTGGCGCGGGCTCGTTCGATCTCGCCGGCCATGGCGGCCAGCGAATGCTGCACCGCCTGGAAATTGCTGAGTCGGCGCCCGAACTGCACCCGCTCACCGGTGTGCGCCACGGTGAGACCGCACGCCGCATCGAACCCCCCGACGATCTGGATGCAGCGTGCCCACGCGCCGCGCCGGGTCAGTTCGTCGGTCACTGAGAGATCGACGACCTGGGACTCGTTAGCCGCTATGTCGAACGTGATCGACCCACACGGCTCGCCGACGAGGTTGTGGCCGTCGACATTTGGCGCTTCGGCGAGCACAGCGACATGCAGTGCTTCGGATGTCCGTGCCGCCAACACGACGGCGCCGACCGGCCATGGCACATCACGCGCGGTTCCCCTGATCCTGCCGCCGCTCTCGACGGCGTCGGCGATCGCCACCGTGAGCGGGCCCGCTGCGGGCACCGGGACGTCGGCCGTGCCTGCCAGCCAAGCCGCGAGCAGATCGGTCTCCGCGACAGGCACCGCGGCCGCATGCCTTGCCAAGCCGGACAACACGATCGCCGCGTCTGCGGGTCCGGCATCCTGGCTGCTGGTCAACCGCGCGAGGCCGGTGTCCTCCAGGTTGCGCCACAGCACCTCGTCGAAGGACTCGGGAAAGCCGCGGTGTCCGAGCCGCGCCTCAAACGACCGCCTGCCGAGATCGTCGACCAGTAGCGCCAACTCGTTCATCGCGCAACCCCCATGCCCTTCGCCACCACTCCGCGCAAGACCTCATTTGTCCCGCCGCGCAGCGTGAAGAGAGGAGAGTGCACGCGCGCGGCGGCTAGCAACGCGCGCAACGGCTCGGGGTCCTCGACGTAGTCCAGCAGGTCGGCGGCCAACTCGACGGAATCCTGTTCGAAGCGTGTGCCGAGATCCTTCACCAGCGCCGCGCGGTTGGCCGCGTCTCCTCCGTCGGCCAGTGTGTGCGCCACGGAGATCGACAGCTGACGTAGCGAAATCATCCGGGCCACAAGGTCCCCCACGTCGGCCGCTGTGCCGTCGTCGACGTCGCGCAGTGCGCGGATCACGCTGAAGATCAACGTCGCTGTGGACAGGATCCGCTCGGGACCGCTTCGCTCGAAACCCAATTCTGCGGTGACCTGGCGCCAACCATCGCCGATCCGCCCCAGCACGTCCTGGTCGGGGATGAACACGTCGGAGAAGACGACCTCGTTGAAATGGTGCTCGCCGTTCATCAACACGATCGGGCTGATCGTGATGCCCGGCGCCGTAGTCTGCACGATGAACTGAGAGAACCCCGCATGCCGATGCTCCGGCTCCAGTGGGCTGGTTCTCACCAGCACGACGATCTGATGCGAGACGTGCGCGCCGCTCGTCCACACCTTCGACCCGTTGAGCACCCAGCCGCCGTCGGCTCGGGTGGCCCGGGCCTGCACGGCCGCAAGGTCCGACCCCGCGCCGTGCTCGCTCATCCCGATCGCCGAGTAGAGCCGCCCCTCGGCGATTCTCGGCAGCAGCCGCCGCCGCTGCTCTTCGGTGCCGTACGACAGCAGTGCCGGCGCGACCTGGCGGTCGGCGATCCAATGCGCGGCGACAGGGGCGCCGTGCGCCAACAGCTCTTCGGTGACCACGTATCGGTGCAGGTAACCCAGGCCGCGGCCGCCGTACTCGGTCGGGACGGTGAGGCCGACGAACCCGGCGGATGCCAGCCGGGCGGAGAAGTCCGGATCCCACTTCGCCAGCCAAGAGTCGACGGCAGGCTGCCACCCGAACTCGGCGCGATCCGCCATCAGGAACCCACGGATCGACGACCGCAGCCGGCCAAGCTCGGCGTCGTTGGCGCACAGCGCATCGAATTCGCTCACTGGCCACGAGAGTCTAGTAACCCGCCAAGGCAGCAAGAATTGTCATGTCCATCCCGCGGTGGGCCGACGATACTCGATCAACGTGAGCGATCCAGCACGCCGCGATCGACTGCGGGAACTACTCGACGCTGTCGTCGACGCCGACAACACCGACGTCGGCGACATGGCGCGCAGCAGCTACGCGTCGGAGTTCCACTTCTCCAGAGAAGTGCGACGGCTGACCGGCGAGTCGCCCGCCGCGCTGAGGCGCCGCATCATGCTGGAGCGCGCGGCCTGGCGCCTGCACCGCGGCGAATCGGTGTCGGCCGTGGCGGCCGACGAGGGCTGGTCCTCTCCCGAGGTGTTCTCCCGCGCCTTCAGTCGCACCTTCGGTGTTCCGCCGTCGCGCGCCGCGGACATCGAGTTCCGGGTGTCCGCACCGAACGGCCTGCATTTCCATCCGCCTCAGTCGCTGTGGCTGGACAGCGACGGCGACACCAAGGAGCCCGAGATTTCCCAGTTGATGGTGGCCCACGACGTCGCCGATACCGCCTATCTGATCAACCAGGCCATGCAACTGTCCAAAGACCAGTGGACACAGGACATCTCGCCCGGACAGGTGATTCTGGACTGGGACGGTCCCGAGCCCAGCGTCGGCGCGGTGCTCGGCGCGATCGTCTGGACGAAGGAAGTGTGGCTGGCCACCATCGAAGGCCGAGACTTCCCCAGCAGAGACGCCACACAGCCCGCATTGACCACTCCCCAACAGCTGGCAACCCACCACGCTGATCTCGGAAAGCACTGGGCCGAAACGGTATCGGAGTACGCGGCCGACGGCCGACTCGGCGACACCGTCATCGACGCCTTGTGCGAACCACCCGAATCGTTTCAGCTGTACGGCATCGTCGCGCACGTGCTGACCTACTCGGCTCACCGGCGCGAACTCGCCCGCGCGATGCTGGCCCGCCATGGTGTTCGCACCGGGCGCGGTGACCCACTGGACTGGATGAGAGGAAATTGAGATGGCAACCGTCTACTTCACTGCGTCCAGCCTCGACGGCTACATCGTCGATGAGGCCGACAGCCTGGACTGGCTGACGTCTCGAGCCATCGACGCCGGCGGTCCATTCGGATACGAGGCGTTCATGAAATCCGTTGGCGCGCTGGTGATGGGGTCGGCGACCTACGAATGGATGGTCAAGAACCATCCGGGTGACTGGATGTACGAACAGCCCTCGTGGGTGCTGACGCACCGTCCGCAGATCGTCGCCGAAGAACATCCGGTGCAGGTGTTTGACGGCGACGTCGCGGAGTTACACCCCAAGCTGGTGTCGTCGGCTGCAGGCAAGGACGTCTGGGTGGTCGGGGGCGGAAAGACGGCGGCCCAGTTCGTCACGGCCGGGTTGATCGACGAAATGATCGTCACTTACACACCGTGCTCGCTCGGCGGCGGCTCGCGGCTGTTGCCGACTCGATCCGAGTGGGTGTTGGTCGAGTCCGGCGTCAACGGCGACTTCGTCTGCGCCCGTTGGAGTAAAGCCTAACGATGTTCGGGTAGCCCATTTCGACGGACGAATTCCCGTGACTTGATCAGGAATTCGACCTGTTCGGCGACGTCGCGCAACGGGTCGACGCTGCAGGTGGACCGGCACAACACGACTGCGCCCTCGAGTGAGGCGATGCACGTGATGGCGAGTGACGCGGCACAGGGTTCGTCGAAGCCGTCGCTCATGAATGCGCGCGTGAGCGCGTCACGCCACCGGCGGAAAATGCTTCCCGCGACAGTGGTCAGCTGCGGTTCGTCGTCGGCGGAGCCGATCGCCGCGGCCACTACGGGGCACCCTGCTGTGAAGTCGCTCTCGACGAGCAGGTCCTTCCAGAAGTCGACGAACTGCCGGACGAGGTACATCCCGCCCATGGCGGCGGCGCCGTCGATGACTTCCGTGAGCGCCTCGCCTGCGTACTGCAGCGCCTCGGTCAGGATCTGATTGCGGCCTTCGGGGAAGTGGTAGTACACCGAGCCGCGCGGCGCGCCGCTGCGGGCCAGCACCTCGTCGATCGTGACGCCTGCGGCGCCGCGCTCACGCAGCACCTCGGCGGCGCTGATCAACATGTTGGTGCGCGTCGAGCCGCGCTTGGACCTGGTCTTGGTCGCAGTGGACAGAGCAAACCTCCAGCTGATCAGGCCACGCGCGGGTCACGCAGCTGCGGCGACCGCCAGCCGAAGTTGCGTGGGCTGAAGTGCAAGAACGGTCGACGGGGCCCATGCACCTCATAGGTGAACCGGCGGCCGGCGAAGTTGACCTCAACGATCCACATCGGTGCCTCCCTGTCTATGACAAAAACCATAGAATCGGTAACACAAAAGCGCAATTAATGTATTCCCCGTCACACCTTGCGGCCAGTAAACGGCAGGTGAAGCCCGTGGTTAGCCGATCTCGGCGATCGGGTCCGCTCACAGATTATGCTCTCAAGCATAATTGTGAGATCCCAGCTCAGGAGTACTTTGGGCCCGTAGGCTGACGGCAAACCGAGGAAAGCGGGACTGCCATGGCCGCACGCTCGCATCTGTGCAGGTCACTAGCGGTCGCCTTGATCGCGGCCCCGCTTCTCTCCGCTCCGACCGTCGTCGCCGAACCGTTGGAGCAAAACGGCTATAACGGCGCGCCGACGGTGGTGTCCGGTGGTCCCGTACCGACGATGAACGGTGTTCCCTGCGTCGCCGGACACCTCGGAACCTGTACAGGCTTCGCGCAGAACCAACCGCGGCCCACCAAGCCACGTGCGTCGGTGGGCCACAGTCCCACGGTGAGTCCGTAACGAAAGGCGAGGCATGGGCCACTACAAGAGCAACGTGCGCGATCTGGAGTTCAACCTGTTCGAGGTGCTCGACCTGGAGAAGGCGCTGGCGACCGGCGAGTTCGGTGACCTCGACGGCGAGTCCGTCCGAGAGATGTTCGACGAGGCGGCGCGTCAGGCCGAGGGCCCATTGGCCGAATCATTCGCCGACGCCGACCGCAACCCGCCGACGTTCGACCCCGACGCGCACACGGTGACCCTGCCCGCGTCGTTCAAGGCATCGGTGCGGGCATGGCAGCACTCTGAGTGGTGGCGCATCGGTCTGGACGAGGACGTCGGCGGTGTGCCCGCCCCTTCCATGCTGGCTTGGGCGATCAACGAGCTGGCGCTGGGCGCCCAGCCTGCGGCGTTCATGTCTCTGGCCGGACCGATCATGGCCGACATCCTGTACGGCATCGGCAACGAGCAACAACGGCACTGGGCGTCGCTGATGACCGAGCGGAATTGGGCCGCCACGATGGTGCTGACCGAACCCGACGCCGGATCGGACGTCGGCGCCGGCCGCACCAAGGCGATCCAGCAGCCCGATGGGACCTGGCACCTCGACGGCGTCAAACGGTTCATCACGAACGGCGACACCGACGACCTGTACGAGAACATCCTGCACCTGGTCCTGGCCCGGCCGGAGGGCGCCGGACCGGGGACCAAGGGCCTGAGCCTGTTTGTGGTGCCGAAATTCCATTTCAATCCCGAGACGGGCGAACGCGGCGAGCGCAACGGGGTCTATGTCACCGGCCTCGAGCACAAGATGGGGCTGAAGGTCTCCCCGACTTGTGAACTCACGTTCGGCCAGCATGATCGCCCTGCCGTCGGTTGGCTGGTCGGCGACGTTCACAACGGCATCGCGCAGATGTTCAAGGTCATCGAGTACGCGCGAATGATGGTCGGTACCAAGGCGATCGCGACGCTGTCGACCGGCTATCTGAATGCGTTGGACTACGCGAAAACCCGCGTGCAGGGCGCCGACCTGACGCAGATGACCGATAAGGCGGCGCCGCGCGTCACCATCGTCCACCATCCCGACGTGCGCCGCGCCCTGCTCACGCAGAAGGCGTACGCCGAGGGGCTGCGGGCGTTGTACTTGTACACGGCCGCCCATCAGGACGTCGTCGTCGCCGACATCGTGTCCGGTGCGAACGCCGAAATGGCTGAGCGCGTCAACGATCTGCTGCTGCCGATCGTCAAGGGCGTGGGATCCGAACGCGCCTATCAGTGTCTGACGGAATCGCTGCAGACTTTCGGTGGCTCGGGCTTCCTTCAGGACTACCCGATCGAGCAGTACATCCGCGACGCGAAGATCGATTCACTGTATGAAGGCACCACCGCGATCCAGGCGCAAGACTTCTTCTTCCGCAAGATCGCCCGCGACCAGGGCAGGGCCCTTCAGCACGTGGTGGGACAGATCCAGGAGTTCCTCGGAAGCGATAGTGCGCGCGCCGAGTTGGCCGATGCACGAACACTTCTCGCCACCGCGGTCGCAGACCTGCAGGCGATGGCAGCGGCCATGACCGGCTTTCTGTTGTCCGCCCAGGAGAACGCCCGCGAACTGTATCGCCTTGGGCTGGAGTCGGTTCGGTTCCTGCTCGCGGTCGGCGACCTGTTGATCGGCTGGCTGTTGCTCCACCAGGCCGAGATCGCGCTCAACGCACTCGACAGCGAGGTTTCCGAGCGCGACCGCTCTTACTACACCGGAAAGGTCGCCGTGGCAAACTTTTTCGCGAAGAACGTGTTGCCACGCCTGACCGCCGAACGCAAGATTGTCGAGGGTGTCGACCTCACCGTGATGGACCTCCGCGAGGAGGCCTTCTAGCCGGCGATCTCCACCGCGACCAGCGCGGCAGCCACGGCGAAGAACTTGTTCTCGCCCAGTTGCCGGACGGTCTTGATGCCGAAGGCTTCGGCCAGCAACTCGGCATCCTTGTCGGTCACCCCCGCCAACGCCGCGGGCGAGGCATCGAGAATCTCCTTGAGACCCTTGTCCTCATACGCCTTGTCGAGAGACTTGGCCAGATCGACAGATACCGCCACAGTGTCCTCCTCACGTTGAGAACGGGAGGGTTACGGTAGCCGACGAATCTGGAACTCAGCTGTCAGGCGGGTAGCCGCAGCCGGCTATTTGATGAGAACGTTCTCATGTAGGTCTCACAGGAGGGTCATCGCAGGTGGGAAATCTCGATGACATGCGGCTTCCGTTGACGATTCTGCTCGGGGCGCTGATCATCGGCGGCATCGTCGGCGCCGTTGGCATCAGCATGCAGCCGAAGTTCGACGACAGCCGACTCGAGCCGATCACCGTCGAGGCACCGACCAGCACGCGCACGGCGGCACCGCCACCGAGTCCCGCCACACCGCCGCCCCTCCCGGCAACGCAGCCAGTGACGCCGACCAGCGCGGCATCGCTCACCACCGACATTCCCGCACCGCCACCTGCGACCTTCGATCCGATCGAGACGACCGACGATGGGGGACACCATAGAGGTGGAGACGACAGAGGTCGCGACGATGGAGGCCACGGTGGCGGAGACCGCAGCGGCAGCAACAGCGGCCCGGGCTGAGCCGGCACAGGGGGGTGCCCGGCGTCGGCTGGCTGACCACCTGCGTCCGTCGGCAGCGCGCACCCGAATTATCGGATGGGTCCTGTTGTTGGTGTTCACCGCGCTCGGTCTGGTCACCTTTGTGACGTGGCGATTGCTCATCGCCGCCACAGACGCCCGCATGCAGCAGGAACTTCGGTTCGAGATACAGCAGTTCGCCGAACTGACCGCGCCTGGCGTGAACCCGAGAACCGGAGCACCCTTCGCCAGCGTCGACGAAGTGATTCGGGAGGCGATCGCCTACAACGTCGCAAGGCCCAACGAGAAGTTCCTCGGTTACGTCGACGGCCAATACCGAGCCCAGAGCAGGCCCCAGGTCGAGGGTCGTGTGACGTTGGCCGGCGATGGCGACTTCTCCGATCGAGTGGCGTCGATCGCCGATCCTGCGCGGGGTACCTATCGACAACCCCAACTCGGCGAGATCGTGTACACCGCTGTACCGGTGACACTGACGGGGGATCCGGCGCGCGGAGTGATCGTCGCCGCCTATCTGGCGGATGCGGAACGCCGCGACGCCGACGAGGCCGCCCGGCTCATGCTGATCGTCGGCGCGGTCACACTGTTGGGCGCGGTCGGCGCCGCGTGGCTGGTGGCCGGTCGGATCCTCCGCCCGCTACGTGACATCACCGAGACTGCGCGAACCATCACCGAAACCGATCTGTCGCAACGAATCCCGCACCGCGGGGGCGATGGCGACGAACTCGGCGACCTGGTCGCCACCGTCAACGGCATGCTCGACCGGGTCGAGAACGGTGTCGCGGCTCAGCGCCGATTCGTCGACGACGCAGGCCACGAATTGCGCACTCCGATCACAATCATCCGCGGACACCTGGACGTGCTTGATCCCACCGACCCGGTGGATGTCACCTCGACTGTGAGCCTTGTCGACAATGAACTGGAGCGGATGAATCGCATGGTGTCCGACCTGCTTCTGCTGGCTCAGTCGGAACAACCGGCGTTCCTGCATCCCGAACCCGTCGACGTCGCGGCGTTGACGACCGACACGTTCGACAAGGTCGCTGCGCTCGGTGATCGCGATTTCGTCGTCGAGGCGGTGGCCGACGTGCGTGCCGTCGTGGACCCGCAGCGCATCACCCAGGCATTGATTGCCCTCGCCGACAACGCTTGTCGGTACACCGCTCCCGGCGACAGGATCGCCATCGGCTCGCGCGTCGAACGCGGCTGGCTGCGGTTCTGGATCACCGACTCGGGTCCCGGCGTGAGCGACAAAGACCGCCCGAGGCTTTTCGAGCGCTTCGCCAGGGGCACCGCGGTTCGACGGTCTGACGGCGCCGGCCTGGGCTTGGCGATCGTCCGCGCCATCGCCGTCGCGCATGGCGGCGACGTTCTACTCGACAGCACACCAGGACACGGCGCCACCTTCAGCGTCGTCCTGCCCCTCGTTCGTGAGTCAAGGACGCCATGACACACATCCTGATCGCCGAGGATGAGCAACGAATCGCTGCGTTCATCGAAAAAGGTCTGTCCGCCAACGGATTTGCGGCGACCACGGTCACCGACGGTCGGTCGGCGTACGACTACGCCGCGACCGGCGATTTCGACTTGATGGTTCTTGATATCGGCCTGCCCGAGTTGGATGGCTTCGAGGTGCTGGCCCGGTTGCGCGCCGAGGGGCATCGAATTCCGGTCATCGTGTTGACCGCTCGCAGCAGTGTGCACGACACGGTCGCGGGGCTCGAGGGCGGGGCCGACGACTACATGGCCAAGCCGTTTCGATTCGAGGAGCTGTTGGCCCGCGTGCGCGTGCGACTGACGCCGACCCGAACCGCGGGCGAATCGCTATTGACATGCGGTGGTTTGCAACTCGATCTGCGAACGCGCCGAGCCCAGGTTGGCGGTAAGTCGGTCGACTTGTCGGCGCGTGAGTTTGCACTCGCAGAGACGTTCTTGCGCCACCCAGGCCAGGTGCTGTCACGTGAGCAACTGTTGAGCCAGGTCTGGGGCTACGACTACGACCCCGGCTCCAACGTCGTCGACGTCTACGTTCGGTATCTGCGCCGCAAGCTGGGCGCCGACCGCTTCGTCACCCTCCGCGGCATGGGCTACCGGTTGGATCCGGTGCCCTAATGCCGACCCGGTCCGCCGTGCCTGTCGTCGATGACGAAGCAGAACGGACCGAAGCAGTCGAAACCGCGATCGAAGAAGAAGCGGTCGTCGAAACGGCCGTGATCGTCGAATCGGAAGTCGTCGTCGCCGTGGTCAGCGGCGGCGGTACCCGCTGCGCCCATCATGAGACCGGCGACGGCTGCCGCCACGACGACCATCTTTCGTGCGGTGTGGCCCGTCATCGATGTACTCCCATCGCTCATGCTTCGCTGACACCGTCGAGCCTGGTTCAGCGAAATGAGTCCAACGGGAACCGTGGATGAGAGCGTTCTCATCCACCCGCGCGGCTATACCTCAGGCGTGTAACCGAACGGCAGCAGGATGCTCTTGGCCTCGCAGTACTGTTCGATGCCTTCCGGACCGTTCTCGCGTCCGAGGCCGGAGTTCTTGTAACCGCCGAACGGCGCGCCTGGATCGAATGCGTACATGTTGACGGCGTAGGTGCCGGTGCGGATCTTCTTGGCGATCTCGACTGCCTTGGGGAAGTCGGTGGTGAACACGCTGCCCGCCAGGCCGTACACCGAATCGTTGGCGATGCGGATCGCGTCCTCTTCGGTGTCGAACGGGATGATCGCCAGCACCGGGCCGAAGATCTCCTCCTGTGCGATGGTCATCGAGTTGTCCACGTCGGCGAACACCGTCGGCTGCACGAACCAGCCGCCGTCGAGCCCATCGGGTCGACTGCCGCCTGTGACGATGCGCGCGCCCTCCTCGACACCCTTCTTGATGTAGCCCTCGACACGTTCACGCTGCTTCTCGGAGATCAGCGGGCCGATCATCGACGCCGGATCGTCAGGCAAGCCGACCTGCATCGCGGCGACGGCGCCGGACACCTTCTCTACGACCTCGTCGTATCGCGAGCGCGGCGCGAGGATGCGGGTCTGGCCCACGCAGGCCTGCCCACAGTTCATCAGGCCTGAGAAGACCAGCATCGGCAGCGTGGAGTCCAGGTCTGCGTCCTCCAGAATGATGGCCGCGGATTTGCCTCCGAGCTCGAGCGTGCACGGCTTGAGCTTGTCGGCGGCCATCTTGCCGATCTCTTTGCCCACCGCCGAGCTGCCGGTGAACGTGAACTTGTCCAGCTCGGGGTTGGCGGTCAGCGCGCGGCCGGTCTCAGGACCGCCGGGGACGACCGACAGCACGCCCTCGGGCAGGCCCGCCTCGGCGAACACCTCGGCCAGCGCGTTCGTGGACAGCGGGGTCTCTGCCGCGGGCTTGAGCACGACGGTGCAGCCGGCCAGCAGCGCAGGCCCGAGCTTGTTGACGGCGAGGAACAGCGGCACATTCCACGCCACCACAGCGCCGACGACGCCGACGGGCTCCTTGGTGACGAGCGTCTGACCGTAGATGCCGTCACGGATCTCGTTCCACGTGTACTTGTCGGCCGCGCCCGCATAGAACTGCAGCGTCGATACGGAAGCGCCGTACTGCATCATGTCGATGATCGTCGGCGGCTGGCCGGTTTCCTGCTTGAGGAGATGTTTGAACAGATCGGCGCGATCCTCGAGCAGCTTGAGCGCCCGGCCGATCACCGCGGCGCGCTCAGCGGGCGGCGTTGTGGGCCACGGGCCTTCGTCGAAAGCCTTGCGGGCCGCCGCGCATGCGGCGTCGACGTCGGCCTCGGCGGCCAGCGGCACTTGCCCGACCTTTTCACCGGTCGCGGGTGAGAAGACCTCGATGACCTCGGAGGTCGACGGTTCGACCCACTTGCCGCCGATGAAAAGCTTGTCGTACTGGGTTTGATACGCCGCCTCCGCGGCTGGTGTGTTGCCGGCCGTGTCCACGCTCTGTGTCATGAGCGTCACACTACCCAGATTCCTGCGAAACGAGAACCTGTTCCAGTTCAGGGCCTCACCGCGGCTTTAGGACCAGCACCAGATTGCTCACTGTGAATTCCCTCAGCACCGGTACACCCGTCATCCACCACGCCCATCGTGGGTGGTAACGGGGAAATGCGGCGATCAGCGCGCCGGTGCTCGCCGCCCACTCCAGCCCCTCGGATACCGACACCGCGAACAACGACGATCCGTAGTCGTTCTTCGGTCGATGCCCATACTTGCGGGTGTAGCGCTCCGCGGCGCGGGCGCCGCCGAGGTAGTGGGACAGGCCCGTCTCATGGCCGCCGAACGGGCCGAACCACACCGTGTACGACAGCACCGCCAATCCGCCGGGTTTGGTGACCCGGAGCATCTCGCTGCCCAGTCGCCATGGCTGCGGGACGTGCTCGGCGACGTTGGACGACAGGCAGATGTCCACGCTGGCATCGGCGAACGGCAGTGCCACGCCCGACGCCCGTACGTAGGTGGTCGTGCCACGAACCGACGCCGCAGCTGTGCCGGATGTCGCCGCCCGGACAGCGCCGATGTGCGTCTCGCTGGGATCGGGTTCGACACCGATGTAGTGCAGACCTGCTTCGGTGAAGGCAGCCGCGAAATATCCTGGGCCGCCGCCCACGTCGAGCAAGGTCCGGCCGGTCGGCGCCGTACCCGTGGCGTCTCGCCACAGATCGGTGACCATCGTCGCAGTGTCCTCGGCCACCGCCCCGTAGAACCGGGCCGGGTCGGGCTGCTCGTAGCGGAACTGGCTGAGCAGCCGCAGCGACCGGGCCAGCGTCGCCCTCTGGGCGAACGGGGGCGCGACTCCCTTCCGACGAGCGCTCGCGCGAGGAGGCACCATCGATGAGGAACCCTAATCAGCCGCTACTCTGGTCCGGATGTCTGCCCACGGAACCCATCTGTGCTCCTCGCGTGCGCAGGTGCGCTCCGTGTTGCTGCTGTGCTGGCGCGACACGGGCCACCCGCAAGGTGGCGGCAGCGAGGCCTATCTGGAGCGCATCGGCGCCCACTTGGCCGAATCCGGTGTGAGGGTGACGCTGCGCACCGCGCGATATCCGGGTGCGCGGCGCCGCGAAGTCAAAGACGGTGTGCAGCTCAGCCGCGCGGGCGGCCGCTACTCGGTCTACATCTGGGCCGGGCTGGCGATGGTCGCGGCGCGGATCGGTCTCGGCCCGCTGCGGCGGGCACGGCCCGATGTGGTGATCGACACCCAGAACGGGTTGCCTTTCATGGCCCGGTGGGCTTTCGGCCGACGGGTCGCGGTGCTGGTGCACCACTGCCATCGCGAGCAGTGGCCGGTGGCGGGTCCGGTGATGGGCAGGATCGGCTGGTTCGTGGAGTCGAAGCTTTCGCCGCGGGTACACCGTCGCAACCAGTACGTCACGGTGTCCCTGCCGTCGGCGCGAGACCTGACCGGTCTGGGTGTGCGTCCGGCGCAGATCGCGGTGGTGCGCAACGGACTCGACGAGGCGCCGGCGCAGACGCTGGACGTCGCGCGGTCGGCGACACCGCGCGCCGTCGTGCTGTCACGCCTGGTGCCGCACAAGCAGATCGAGGACGCGCTCGAGGCCGTCGCCGCGCTGCTGCCCCGGATACCGGACTTGCACCTGGACATCGTCGGCGGTGGCTGGTGGGAACAGCGGCTCGTCGATCACGCAACGCTGCTGGGCATCTCCGACGCCGTGACGTTCCACGGCCACGTCGATGACGAGACGAAACACCTTGTGCTGCAGCGGGGCTGGGTGCAGGTGCTGCCGTCGCGCAAGGAGGGCTGGGGGCTGGCGGTCACCGAGGCGGGGCAGCACTCCGTCCCAACCATCGGTTACCGGTCCTCGGGCGGCTTGTCGGATTCGATCGTCGACGGGGTGACGGGGATTCTGGTGAACGACCACGATGATCTGGTCGACCAACTCGACCGCCTACTGACCGATCACGTGCTGCGCGAGCAGCTCGGCGCCAAAGCGCAGGCCCGCAGCGGCGAATTCTCTTGGGAGCAAAGCGCCGACGCGATGCGAACGGTGTTGGAGTCCGTGCACGTCGGGCGAATCGTCAGCGGCGTGGTCTGACCCGCAGCCCTAACGCCCACCCCATCAATCCCCCGGCGAGCACCGCGAGCCACACCCAGTGCGCGGCCAGCATGATGCCCCTGCCTGACGCGGCCGGATGGTCGCCACCAATTCGGTACAGGGTGAGGTCCTCATCCCCGTAGGCGACAGGCAGCTGCAGCGCGGGCGCGGACCATCCTGTGTTCCAATTGTTTTCGACGACGACCCAGCCGACACCAGCCGCTGCCAGCGTGTCCCGATCGGCCCCGGACAGCAGCAATTGCTGCACCTCGCGGGCGCGCGTGCCCTCGCCGGGCACGATGCGGCCGCCGATCGTCAGGTCGCCAGTCGTCAGTACGTCGGCGCGCACCCAGCGCGGGAGTGGGTCGAGTGCCGGGGCATCGCCGGCCCACGCGAAGCGGCGCATGCTGTCGACGGGCAGCACCGCCACGGGTCGCGGGTCCGCGTTGATCATCGCTGACACATTCGCCCATCCAGGCGGATACTGGACGGCCGACACCTTGCCGCCCACTCCCCAGGCGAGATCGGGCAACGTCGCAATCAATGCGGCACAGCAGATCAGCGCGGTCGCCGCGGCAGGAATCCGATGACGCAGCGTGGCAACGGCTGCGGCACCTGCCAACGAATAGGCAGGCACGGCGAGAGCGACCCACTTCTGTGCGTCACGCACCACGCCGAGGCCGGGCAGTGTTCGGATTGTCGCCTCTACGGCAGCCATGCCCGGTCCTGTCGCCATTACAGCAGGCACTGCCACCGCCACCGCCGCGAGGATCAACAGCGGTATCGCGACGGGGCGCCGTACGATCGTTGGCAGACCCAGCGCAACGACTCCCAGCAGCACCAGAGCCGAGACGACCGCGAAAAGTGTTGTGCGCGAGGCTGGTACCGCGTCGGCATTCCACATGCCACCGAGGCTGGCCAGGCTGCCCAACGTGCCAAGGCCGGGTTCGGCGCGGGCCGCGAACGCGCCAACACCTTCCGCCTGCGTCGACGACAATGAACCGACCATCGCCGCCGCCGTCAGCCAGGGCAGCGCCACCAGAACTGAGGCGCCGAGCCCCACCACCGCGCACCACCACCGCGGTCGGCCCGAACCCGGCGCGAAGACGCATACCAACGCGACCGTCGCGGCCAGCATCAGCCCCGTCGGGGTCAGACCCGCGAGGCCGATCCAGAATGCCAGCGCGCACGCCTCGTAGAACGGTGGGGTGTCGGACGTCCGCAGTCGCAGCATCGTGTTCGCCACCCAAGGCAGGCAGCCGTAGCCCACCACCAGGCTCCAGTGCCCCTGCAGAAGTCGTTCGGCGACATACGGATTCCAGATAGCGATCGTCACGGCCACGCACTGACCGGCCATGCCGGTTTCCGGCAGCACCGTCGCCGCCAGCCGGGCGGAGCCCCAGCCCGCCAGGAACAGCCCGGCCACCAGCAGCGCCTTCACCACCACGCCGCCGTCCACCAATTCGGTGGCCAGTGCCACGAAGAAGTCCTGTGGCAGTGCCCGCGGTGCCGCCTCGGACAACCCCAGCGCGGAATCGGAAAGGTACGAGCGTGGTGTCGATACCGCGTCGCGGAGCAACAGATAACCCGGCGCCAGCAGCGGCGCCGTCACCAGCAGAGCGAGCACCAGCGCGTACGCCGGCGTGCCGAGCGATCGCGCCGGGGTGGGCGCGGAAACCCGCGGAATCAGACTGGTCTGTCCGGAGGCAGATCCGACGGTCTTGGAGCCGGTAGCTTCTCGGTCTGTGCCTCGGCCCCTGGCACCCGATCGCTTTCGGCGCCGCGTGGCCCGAAGAATCGATCAGCCTCGTCCAGCCCGGGATCGATCAGCGCGGACTCGGCGCGCAGGCTGAACGAGCCCAACAGCGCGCCGCCCACCAATGCCACCACGCCGATCGCGGTGAACGTGATCGGCAGGATGCGGCCCCACAGCCCGAGCCTGTCGCGCTCGTCCCGCGCGGCGGCCACCTGCGACTCGACGGTCTGCTCGTTGGATGTGACGGTGAAGTCGACGAACGTCACCTCGGGCTTGAGTGGCTCGCGCGCGTAGTAGTGGAAGCCGTGCTCCTTCTTCTTGACGATCGTGCCCGACACCGGATCCACCCAGAAGGTGCGCTGGGCGGCGTAGTACCGCGCCAGGGTGATCGACTCGTCCGGATTGCCCGGGAGACCCCACAGCGTCGCCCGGGCGGTGACGTCGGCGTCGGCGTCATCGTCGTAGAGCGATGAGTACTTGATCGGCTCGACGAGCTTGCCATCGGCGTCATAGCCGACATTCTGGCTGAACTTGTAGGTGGTCAGCCCGTTGACGTCTTCCTCGCCGTCGTAGTTGGCGTCGAACGGCTTCTGCGCGATCGGGTCGAAAACCGGATAGGTCTGCTTCTGGGTGTCGAACGGGAACCGGTAGGTCAGCCCGTCGTGGGGGAGGGCGATGTTGGTCGGCGGCAGGGTTTCGTCGATGGAGCGAGGCTTCTGCACGGCACCGCCCGGGTTGGTTTCGCTCGAGACCGCGTTCGCGGTCTTGCGGTTGACCGTGACGGTGTCGACGAGTGCCAGCAACAGGCCTGCGTCCTGCTGCTTGTCCGTGCGGCGCAGCGTACTGCCGACCTGCAGGGTGATGACGTCGGCATTGGACGGCGACTCAACGCTGATCTGCTCTTGCAACGCCAGCGGGACGTTCTTGTTGATGACGAACTTGTCGGCGTTGAGTGACTCGGGGTCGAAAGCCGTGCCGGTTCCGTCGGCAACGAGCGTGGCGTCCATGTCCAGCGGGATCTTGGCGATCTTGCTCTTGGTGTAGGTGGACAGCAACAGCGCCGCTATGAGCAGGGCGGCCCCCAAGCCCATGATTCCGCACGCCGCGATACGCAGAGCCACTGCGCGGTTCAAGCCGTGCCTCCTTCACCTTTCGGCCATAGACGCTCCGCCACCGCCCCTACCTGGGAGCGACGGCAAATCCGTTCGACCCTAACAGCACAAACTAAAGCCATCCCTTACTACGAGTGCATCGACTGGCGGCGGCTTGACTAGCCGTTTTAGGTGGGTGGAGATCCGCCGGGCACACTGGTCGACGTGACGGACAGCATCGTCGGCGGGACCCGCAGTTTTCTGCCCGCGGTCGAGGGGATGCGCGCGTGTGCCGCCGTCGGCGTCGTCGTGACGCACGTCGCATTCCAGACCGACCATACGAGTGGGATCACGGGCCGGCTGTTCGGCAGGTTCGACCTGGCCGTTGCGGTTTTCTTTGCGCTTTCGGGCTTCCTGTTGTGGCGCGGCCACGCCGCCGCCGCGCGCGGTCTGCGGCCAGTGCCACCGACCGGCCGCTACCTGCGGTCCCGCATCGTCCGCATCATGCCGGGTTACCTGGTTGCGGTCGTGGTGATTTTGACTCTGCTCCCCGACGTCAAGGCCGATGTGACGGTCTGGCTGGCGAACCTGTCACTGACCCAGATCTATGTACCGCTCACTTTGACCGCCGGGTTGACCCAGATGTGGAGCCTTTCCGTCGAGGTCGCCTTCTACCTGGCGCTGCCGTTCCTTGCTCTGCTGGCGCGACGACTGCCGGTGCGTGCCCGCATCCCCGTGATCGCCGCCGTGGCGGTCGCCAGTCTCGCATGGGTGCTGATCCCGTTCGATGCGCCGTTCGGTATCAACCCGCAGACCTGGCCGCCCGCGTTCTTCTCGTGGTTCGCGGCGGGCATGCTGCTGGCAGAGCTCACCCTCACGGAAATCGGCTGGGCGCACCGGTTGGCCAGGCGGCGAGTGCTGATGGCGGTGGTCGTGGCGGTGGCGTTCTTGGTGGCCGCTACGCCGTTGGCAGGCCCCGAAAGGCTGACACCGGGCACCGTGAGCCAACTCGTCGTGAAGATCGCGATGGGCGCGGTGCTCGCGGCCGCATTGATAGCCCCGCTGGTGCTGGACCGTCCCGAGACCTCGCATCGACTGCTGGGCAGCACGGCGATGGTGACGCTGGGCCGTTGGTCGTATGGGTTGTTCATCTGGCACCTTGCCGCGCTGGCGATGGTGTTCCCCGTCATTGGGGAGTTCCCGTTCAACGGGCACATGCCGGTGGTCCTGGTGCTGACGGTAGTGTTCGGCTTCGCTATCGCGGCGGTGAGCTACGCGCTGGTCGAGTCGCCGTGCCGAGTCGCGCTACGGCGCTGGGAGCGACGGAACGACCCAGCGCCGCTTGATAGCTCGGTCACTGACGCGCCTGAGCCTGCCGTCGCGCGATGATCTCGTCGCGCACTGCCGACCGTCGCGCCTTGCCTGCGTCGTCGCGTAACGGGGTGTCGCTGAACTCGACGGTGTGCGGCACCTTGTACGAGGAGATGCGCTCTGCCAGGAACGACGTGACGGCGGCTTCGTCAAGACCGTCGGCCTGCACGATCGCATGAGGCACCTGGCCCAGATCGGCATCGGGCACGCCAACCACCAAGCAGGACAACACCTTCGGATGCGCCGACAGCGCCGATTCGATCTCGGCGGGGTAGACGTTCCGGCCGCCGACGGTGAACATGTCCACCCGGCGGTCGTTGAGATACAGGAAACGGTCCTCGTCGAAATAACCGAGGTCGCCGAGCGAGTCCCAGCCGTCGCGGCTCTTGGCGGTGGCGCCGATGTACCGGTATGTCGGCGCGCTGCCCGGCGACGGCCGCATGTAGATCTCGCCGACCACGCCGGGCGGGCACTCGTTGCCGTCGTCGTCGAGCACCTTCATCTCGCCTGCCACGACGATGCCGACCGAACCGCGATGCTCCAGCCATTGCGCGCCGTTGATGAATGTCAGCGCCTGCAATTCGGTCCCGCCGTAGAGCTCCCAGATCACCTCTGGCCCAAGCAGATCGATCCAGGCCTCCTTGACCGCGGGCGGGCAGGGTGAGGCCAGGTGCCAGAACCGCCGGATTGACGACAGATCGTAGGCATCAGGGGCGGCGCGGTACACGGGCAGCAGGCGTTGCATGATCGTCGGCACGGTCGCGAGGAACGTCACCCCGTGCTTGGTGACCAGATCGAGGAACTCGCGCGGTTCGAAGCGCGGCATCACCACCAGATGGTGTCCCTGAATCAGCCCGATCGCGAATGTGGTGAAACCCGTGTTGTGAGTGAGCGGCACCGACATCAGCTGAACGTCGCCCTCCTGGGCGCCCAGCGCGTAGCCCGCCGCCGCGGGCAACCGGCTGTCGCCGCCCGCCTCGATGAGCTTGGGCCTGCCGGTGCTGCCGCCCGACGACATCGACTTCCACACCGGCGACACCGATTCGGCGTGCGCTGCGGCCGACAGGGTGGGATCGGGCGTGTAATCGCCTGCGATGCTGCGCGATTTGCCGTTGGGGTCGTCGCGGCCGACAAGCAAGGACGGTTGCCGTAGCGCCAGGAGACCGGCCAGTTCTGTGTCCGGGAGGCGAGCCGACAACGGCTGGGGAATCGCGCCGAGCTTCCATGTGGCCAGCACCGCCTGCACCCACTCGATCGAGTTGGGCATCACGATCGTCACGTAGTCACCTTGGCGCACACCGAGTTCGGCGTAGGCACGGGCAAGTCGGTTCGTCGACACCTCGAGTTCACCACGGGTCAGCGTCCGTCCGTCGCACGTGACGGCCGGTACGTCGGGCGCGGCTTCGGCCAGCTGGGAGAACTGCGTGCCGATCGGCGCGACGGCTGCGGCCATCAGTAGCCGCCCTCGGTCTCGAAGATCTTGCGGGGGTTGTCGACGAGCATCGTCGTCAGCTGCTCGTCGGTGACGCCACGCTCGTTCAGCGCGGGGATGACGTCGTTGTGGATGTGCAGATAGTGCCAATTCGGGAGGGCGACGGGCAGCGTCTCCTCCGGCAACGCGTCGAAATAACAAGAAGCGTCGTGGGAAAGCACCATCTTGTCAGCGTGCCCGCGCTCGCACATGCGCGCCACGGTCTCGACGCGGTCCTCGAACGGGAGATACACGTCGACGCCGAACCGGTCCATGCCAATGTATGAGCCGTTGGTGATGAGTTCCTCGAGGTAGTCCAGATCGGTGGTGTCACCCGAGTGGCCGATCACCACCCGGGACAGATCGACACCCTCTTCGGCGAAGATGCGTTGCTGTTCGAGCCCGCGGCGGGTGCCCGCGTGTGTGTGGGTGGAGATCGGCACGCCGGTACGACGGTGGGCCTGTGCGACGGCCCGCAGCACCCGCTCGACGCCCGGGGTCACTCCCGGTTCGTCGGTCGCGCATTTGAGGATCGCGGCCTTGATGCCGGTGTCGGCGATGCCCTGCTCGATGTCGCGGACGAACATGTCGGTCATCACCTCAGGTCCGTCGAGCGCGGTGCCCGGACCTGTGTAGTGGAAGTAGAACGGCACGTCGTTGTAGGTGTATAGCCCGGTCGCGACGACGATGTTCAGGTCGGTCTCCGCCGCGACCCTGGCGATTCGCGGGATGTATCGGCCAAGGCCGATGACCGTCAGGTCCACGATGGTGTCAACGCCGCGGGATTTCAGTTCATTCAAGCGAGCGACGGCGTCGGCAACGCGTTTGGACTCATCGCCCCAGGCTTCCGGATAGTTCTGCAATATCTCGGTCGTCATGATGAAGACGTGCTCGTGCATGAGCGTCACGCCGAGATCTGTCGTATCGATGGCTCCGCGGGCAGTGTTCAGGTTGGGCACTCCGCCGATGCTAAGCGGCGGACCTTAGCGATGTGGGGCCCTTCACCGAACATCGCATGCAGGCACCATCGGCCGGCTATGGCGCTATCGTGACGAGCGGAGGTGCCGGATGCCCACAGCCG
>Ga0207675_100000107_pt1 | contig 66968 bp, 61 predicted proteins | sample KBSSwiS42_FD_184305 | JGI IMG/M metagenome (GOLD analysis project Ga0207675, IMG submission 184305) | Switchgrass rhizosphere microbial communities from Kellogg Biological Station, Michigan, USA - KBS Switchgrass S4-2 (SPAdes) (version 2) | ecosystem: Host-associated > Plants > Roots >...
CGGGAACTGCGTCGCGAGCGCCTGAAGAACCGCCCGCGCGCTGTCGGTATGGCCAGCCTGACGGAGCGCATCAGCAACGAGCATGTCGCGGCGCGGGCGCATGCGCGGGTCGTTAGGCCCGACCGTGATCGAGTCCAGCGCCGCCAGCGCCGCCGTCGGGTCCTTGCGATCGAGCAGGAGCGACTCGGCCCACATGAGGCGCGTCGTCGTGTCCGTCGGATTCCGCTCGACCAGCATCTGGATCAGTCGGTTCGCGTCGGCTCCCTTGCCGGCTTTTCGCGAGACCTGGGCTTCGTTGTAGAGGCCAGCCACCAGCAGGCGCCCCACGTCCTCCGGGTTGCCCGTGCGAATCCCGATGCCACCGGCATACGAATACACGAGGTCCCCGCCATGCTCGGCGGCCTCGTACAGCACGAAGACGCCGGCGATACCTGCCAACGCCGACACCGCGCGCACCGTTCGCGCCGCCCCTCCACTCAGCGCCAGGGCAATCAGCTCGAGCGCGGCGACACCCACGAAGACATTTCGCGTGCGTTCGCCCCATTCCTCGTGTTCCTCTACGGCCTGCCGGGCCCCGGGAATTCGCTCGACCGGGCCGTGCGCTGCGGTCCCCGATTTGGCCGCGACGTACGCCGCCACGCCACCGATGACGAGAAGCGTAGTCGCTGCCGGGCCCGTCCACTTGAGACGGCCAGTCATGGCCACGACCCGCATGGCGACCCCCACGATGAGGATCCCGATGACGAAGTGAACAACTTGAGGATGGAACGCGGCGAACGAAGGAGGCATTCGGAAAATCCGGTTGGCTTGAGTAGGAAGACGTTTACCGAGGGCGCCTGAAGCGGATGTGAACGGTGCGCCGCTCGAAAAAAATGAGCCGTCCCGGAAAGAAACGACAGGAACGGACTATCAGGGTTTTGCACGCTCGTGGCAGGCTGCTACGAGCGATCCTGCTCGAACGGTAGCCTCGCGCTCCCGGTCGAGTCAGATTACGCGCCCATGAGGAACGTCGCTGAGCTGCTGGTCCCGGCGATTCGCTGGGACACGACGACGGGCTTTACCCGCGAGCGCGACCGAATCGCTCGCGCGTTGGAGCTGGGGGTCGGTGGATTTGTACTTCACGGCGGACCGGAGGCCGAGGTCCGTTCGCTCATCAAGGACATCCGTCAGGCGTCCAAGATTCCGCTGCTCATCGGTGCGGAACTGGAGCGTGGCGTGGGCCAGCAGTTCTCGGGCACGACAGGGCTCCCTCCGCTCGCGGCGATCGCCGCGCTCGGCGACCCGAACCTCGTGCAGCGCGCTGCCAAGTTGACGGCTCGCGAAGCGCGGCCGCTCGGCGTCAACTGGGGATTCGCGCCGACGTGCGACCTGCGGACCAATCCGGCGAACGTTCGCACGTCGCTCGATGGGATCACCGGGTCGCCCGACGACATCGGAGCGATCGCGTCGCTGTGGATCGAGGCCTGTCAGCACGAAGGCATGCTCGCGTGCGCAAAGCACTTTCCCGGGGCTGGCCGAGTGGGCGAGGTCGACGGCACATCGGTTCCACCGGTGGATGTGCCGCGCAGCATTCTGTTCGACCATGAGTTCAAACCCTTTCGCGCCGCAATAAGTTCGCGAGTTGCGTCGATGCTCGTTGCCCACGTGAGCTACCCGTCGCTCGACGCGAGTGAGTCGCCTGCCACGTTTTCGAGCGTGATCCTTCGCTATCTGCTCCGCGAGAAGTACGGGTTCGAGGGCCTCGTCGCGAGCGATGTGCTCCAGGCGCGCGGCCCGCTGTCCCCGGAGGATGAAGCCGACGTCGCCATGCGGGCCCTGGATGCCGGGTGCGATGTGCTGCTCGGTCCCTCGCACCTCGATTCTCTCGTGGAGACGCTGGATCGCTGCGTGCGCGATGGCCCGCTCTACGAGGACCGCATCGAACAGTCGCGCCGCCGGCGGCTCAAGTGGGCGCAGTGGGCGGCGCCGCAGACGGACTACCGTCGCGTCAGTGGATCGGATGTCGCCTGGGCGCACCAGCTGGCCGAGCGGGTGGTGACTCCGATTCGGGGCGCGGTGACTCGGCCGGACCAGGAGGTCGAAATCGTGATCGTCGACGACGACGAGCCCTGTGTGCCGGCGCATCCACGTACCGTGTTCGCGCAGGCGCTCGAGTCATCGCAGCTTGCCACGTCGATCGTTTCGGAACCGACCGCGGACCGCTCTGTCCCCGTGTTCGTCGCTGTGTTCGGCGAGCTTCGAGGCCGTCGCCACGACGTCGCCTACCGTCCCGAGACACTGGAGAAAATTTCCGAGGTGTGCCTCGCGGCTGCGCGCGAGCGTCGTCACGCGGTGATCGTGCTCTTCGCCCCGCCCGTGCTGGCGTCGCAGATTCTGGGAAGCGCACCGATCATCTGCGCATGGTCGAGCGATCGGTGCATGCAGGAGGCGGCGGCGAGGTGGGTGCTTCGATAGGCGCCTGCCGCCTACAATGCAACCATCCGCCCCGATGGCCTATCCTAGCTGACACATGGGTCGACCGCGGGTGACGGTCCCGGACGCGGGATCGCTCGAACGCTCTAGCAGCTCCGAAGGAGAGGCGGCAGGAGATGACGCGTCGGATGTTGCCGCCGCCGCGGCTGGAGACGTGCGTGCCTTCGAGCGCGTGTATCGAAGGCACGTTGCGCGCATCCATAGCACGGCGGTCCGGATGCTCGGGGCAGAGGAGGCCGACGACGCCACACAGGACGTGTTCGTGCGGGCCTGGCAACGACTCGGCCAGTTCCGAGGCGACTCCGCCTTCGGCACGTGGCTCTTTCGCCTGGCGGTGAACGTCATGCTCTCGCGCCGCGAGGTCGTAGCGATCCGGCACAAGCGGCATGTCGACGACGCAGAGCTCGTCGAGTCCCTGTCGTCGGCCGAGGCCTCGCCGGAGCTGGGCGTCGACTTCCAGGCGGCGATCGCGCGCCTGCCTCCCGGCATGCGGCGCATCTTCGTGCTCCACGACATCGAGGGGTACAAGCACGACGAAATCGCCGCCATGCTGGGGATCGCCCAGGGAACCTCGAAGTCACAGCTACACCGCGTGCGTATGATTCTCCGCAAGTACTTGAGCGCCTAACGACTGGATGACTCGCATGAACGATGCCTGGACCGACCGCCTGTCGGAGTATGTCGACGGAGAGCTCGACCCCGCGACGCGCGCTGAGCTCGAGGCGCACCTCGCGACGTGCGCGAGCTGCCGCGCCACGCGCGACGAGTTGCAGTGCGTGGTCGCCCGCGCTCGCGGCATCGGATACCGCGAGCCGACCGCCGATCTTTGGGCCGCGATCGAGACGTCGATCACCGCCAACACACCTCGTCGCGGTCGTCGACACGTCACGCTGTCCTGGGCCCGCCTCGCGGTCGCTGCCGCGATCGTCGCAGTCCTGGCTGGTGGATTCGCGTGGACGCTCGCGACGCGGCGCCAGGCTGACGTTGCAACGCTGCCGCCGAGCCGCGACACGATCGTGACGGCCGTCCGCTCGCCGGCGCTTGGAGGGGCTGCGTTGGCGGTCGCGTCCTATCGCGACGCCGCGGCCGATCTCGAGCGTGCGTTCGAGGCAGGCCGAAGTACACTGCGCCCGGAGACGATGCGGGTGATCGAGGAGAATCTGCGCACGATCGACCTGGCGATCGCGCAAACCGACAGTGCGTTGCGCCGCGACCCGGGGAGCGCGTACCTCAACCAGTACCTTGCCGCCACCATGCAGCGGAAGCTCAAGCTCCTCCGCCGCGCCGTCGAGATCACCACCGCGCGCTCATGACCCGTTCCGTCGCCTTCTGGCGTGTCGTCCGACGCTCGCCGGTGGGGTGCCTCCGGCTGCTCGTTTGCCTTGCCCCGATCGTCGCCTGCGCGCAGCAGACGGACACCACGATCGCGGTGCAGCCTAACGCGCGCATCCAGATCCAGAACTTCGCCGGCTCGATCAAGGTGCGCGGCTGGGAGCGGAATGCCGTCCGGATCGTCGCTGGGGAAAGTCGGCGCGACGAGGTCCGCGTTCAGGGCCGCGATGCGGCGGTCTCGATCTCGACGGTCAGTCGATCCGGTGTGCCGGCACCGCTCGACTACGAGGTCACCGTTCCCATCCGAGCCTCGCTGGACATCGGAGGGACGTATACGGAAATCTCGATCGAAGGCGTGCGGGGCTCCGTCAGCGCCACCACGGTGCAGGGCGATGTGACGCTCCGCGGCGGAGACGGAGTCATCTCGCTCAAGTCCGTGGAGGGCGCCGTGACGGTGCAGGACGCGGTCGGGCGCATCGAGGTGAACGGCGTCAACAAGGGACTGACGCTGCGGAACGTCAACGGCGACATCGCCGCCGAGACGGTGAATGGGTCGATTCTCATGGAGGGAATCGAGTCCGATGAAGTCGATGCCGAGACGGTCAATGGCCGCGTCACGTACGACGGTACCATCAAGGACCGCGGGCGATATCGATTCGGAAGCCATAGCGGCACCGTGATCGTGTCCATCCCCGAGCGCGTGAACGCCACGATCGCGGCCGTGACGTATCAGGGGACGTTCTCGAGCCGGTTCGCGCTACCTAACGCGGCGGGGGATTCCTCGGCTGGCGAGGGCGTCCGGCGGCGGGCGAACTTCGCATTCGGCGACGGGAGCGCGCGAGTGGAGGCCGAGTCGTTTCAGGGGAGCATCATTCTGGCTCGGCCGGGTGATGCCGTGATCCGTCAGCGTTAAAACGCGCCTGACCCCGTTCGTACCGAAACATCCCCCGCCGACCCCAATTGGTCCGACCATCAGGTCTCGCTGGGGCCGGTCCCGCGCGGCTGTACCGAACCGTAATTTTCGGCGGAGCAACCCTGACCCCTTATCGATGCCTTTGTCTCTCGCTCATCGCCGCGCTCGCGCCGCCGCTAGGGTGGCGTTCTTCATTGGCCTCATGGCCACGTCCGCGTGGGCTGCGCCATTTCATCTCCATCTCCTCAAGTCGTCCCCGGCGGCCAATGCCACCATCGCCGCCGCGCCCGATTCGATCCGCCTGTCCTTTTCCCAGACGCCCGAGTTGAAAGTGACCACCGTCACCGTGACGGGGCCCACGAGCGCCTCCGTCGCTCTTGCGCCGCTTGCCAGCGCGGAGTCGGCGACGGTCGTTGCCGCGGTGAAGGGGAAAATGTCCCCGGGGGCCTACACGGTGGCGTGGCGCACGATGGCGAAGGATGGCCACGTCGCGCGCGGGACGTTCGCGTTCACGGTCGCGGCGAAACGTTAGGCGCAGCGTCGCGCGTGCGGCGCAGGAGCGCCGGGTCGTCCGAGACGATCCCGCGCACCCCCACGCTCCAGAGGCGCCGCGCCTCCTCAGGGTCGTTGATCGTCCAGACGTGGATGAGGCAGCCTGCTGGCCGCGTTAGGTTCACGAGTGCCCCGATCGGTATGGGCAGGCCGCGAACTCGTGGTGGCAGGCACATGACGGAATACGGGAGCGACCGGACCGGCCGCCTCATCACGATGCGTGAGAGCAGGCGTGCCACATCGGCGCGCGACGCACCAATCGCGATGCGTGATCCGCGAAATGGCTCGAGCGCTCGCGCGTCGAACGACTCGATCACGCATCGCGACTCGGCGCCGTGACGTTCGATGACGCGGCGTGTCACCGCGGAGGTTTCGGGGGTCTTGATCTCGAGGAGGAGCGGCACATCGACGAGCTCGGTGAGCACGTCCTCGAACGTCGGCACGCGGAGCCCCTGGTCCCGATAGGGGAAAGTTCGTCCGCCATCGCGTGTGAACCGCGCCGCCGCGTTGGCGGCTCGAATCCGTTCGGCTGAGTGCGACGCGACCGCACCGACAGCGTCGGTCGTGCGATCGAGTGTCGCGTCGTGCATGATCACGGGGACGCCATCCGCCGACAGGCGCACGTCGAGCTCGACGCACTCGGCGCCGCCCGCGAGCGCCTGCCGGAACGACTCCATCGTGTTCTCGGGCGTGTGCGCCGCGTTGCCGCGGTGCCCGACGATGGGCCGCCTATCCGGATCCAGCAGGGGATGAAGCACGGGTGTTCAGCCCCTGTCGGCCCTCACTCAAAACGTCTGGTACTGCACGCGGGTCATGATGAGTCGCCCGATGTCTGGCGTCCCAATGAACGTCACGCGCTTGTTGTTCAGGATGTTCGTCCCCGTGATCGACCACGTGACACTCCGTCCCGGGAACGGCAGCCGCCAGCTGAACTGGGCATCCACGAATGCATTCACCGGCACGTTGCCGACGTACACGCCGGAATTGACCGGGAATGCGTTCGCGTATCGGCCGCGAAGCTCGAAGCTCAAGCCGCTCACTTCGTCGCGGTAGCGTGCGGTGATCGTCGCCTTGTTGTCCGGTGAGTTCAGCGTGAGCGTATCGGGGCCGGTCGACACTTCCGGGAAGAGCATATCGCTCACCCACGAATACGTGCCGATGAGCGTGACGCGGTCGGTGAGGAGGTAATCGAAGGCGAGGTCAACGCCGCTGTAGTCGATCGTCTGGTCGATATTGCGGTAGCTGAAGAACAGACTCGGGGTGTCGGCGAGCGGACTGTCCGGCACCACGGTCCCGACCGGCACCTGGGCCAGCTGCGTCGTTAGGGCTGTTGCGAGCGGCGCCACGGCGGCTGCCGGAACGCGTCCCGCTTGCGCCTCCGCGGTGAGCGCGGCTCCGATCGCTTGCCCGAGCGACGCCGGGTCGAGGAACGCGTTAGGCGTGACGTTCTGGGCCGGAGCGGTGAAGTTGGTCTTGCGCTGGTACCACAGGTCGATCGCGAGTCGCGCCCGCTTCCCGAGGATGCCCTTGTATCCGAGCTCGTACGCGTCGGTCGTGGTGGCCTTGAGTCGTTCCACGTCCTGCACGTCGGTTGGCTGCACGGGGATGAAGCTCGCGCCCTGGTTGGCGTTGGGTGGCCGGAACAGCCTTAGGGCGGTCTGCACCGCGGCCGTATTCGCGCCGAACAGCGCGCCGAAAACCTGCGGGGCGTTCGCCTGACTGACACCCGCGGCCAGGAGCGCTTGGACGATCGCGTTCTGGCTTCCGCCCACGAGCGTGCGGTAGTACTGCGCCGCGTTCGCATCGACCACGGTGTTCGGCGCGCCCGCAATGCCACCGGTCGGCCCGACGATTGGGAACGGCGACCGCATGCACAGGCCGCCCGCGCCCGTCGCGCAGTTACGACGGAACGTGAACCCGCTCGACGGGACGCCGAGTCCGCGCACCCCGTAGCCCACCCCGGTTCCGGGAATCGGGATGAACGCCTGTGGCAGGTCGAGGAAGAACGAGAAGTTCGCGGGCGTCGAAAACGCTCGGTTGTAGGTGGCGCGAATGTTCTGCGTCTCGGTTGGCTTGTAGATCAACGCGACACGCGGAGACCAGAACGTCTGATCGAGCACGTCGTGGTTGTCGACGCGGATAGCTGCCACGACGTCGAACATGCGCGAGACATGCGTCGTGGATTGGATGTACGCGCCGATCTCGTGCACATCGTCGTCGTTTTCGTTGCGGCCGTTGATCGTTCCACCGGTGCGAGGGTTCGTGAAGATGTAGTCCGCACCGTAAATGAGGTCCTCCCTGCCGCCGGCACTCGTGGCGTCCTTATTACCGCCAAAACTCAGGCCGTGCTGGATCTGCGCCGCGAAGACCCTCGAGTTGTCCACGATCGGCGTGCCGGTGCGCAGGAGGAACGTGCCCCGCGTGTCGAGGCTGTCGCTGTTGCCGGCGTCGCTGAAGTTGGCGAACACCTGCGCAAACAGCCGCCCCCAGACGAAGCGCTGTTGAATGCTCTGATACGTCCAGTTCTTTGCCTGCGCGGTGCCGTTCGTGCCCGTGAGCTCGAGTCCACTTCCGATCTTGCTGATGCCGTACGTCGTGATCAGCTGCATGTCGTTACGCGGCCGAATGTCCATCCGCGCTTCGCCGGCGTAGCGCTTCACGTCGAAATCGCGCACGTTGGCCACCGTGTCGCGCTCACCGGGCGTCCCGTTAGGCCGCGGGATCGTCGCCGGCTCGGCCGGATCGACGTACTCCCAGTCCTTCCCCGTGAACGCCTCTCCCGAGAGCTTGATTCCGAACTTCTGGCCGACGGTGGCCGCGTAACGGCCGGCGCCGTGCAGGATGGAGCGCTCACCACCATCGAGCGTCAGGATGGCGCCTTTCGACTCGAACGGCGATTTCGTGATAACGTGCAGCACGCCGCTCGAGCTGTTCGGTCCGTAGAGCGCGGACGCGGGGCCGAGCAGCACTTCGATGCGCTCGATGTCGTCGCCCGTGCCGGTGAAGAGCAGTGGGACGTTGACGCGGAGTGATGGCACTGCCGCGAAACGATAGTCCTGGAGTGTGAGCAGCGCTCCTGAGAACGCGTTGTTGAAACCGCGCGTCACGATGTTTGTCTGCGCGATGCCGCCGGTCGTCGCGTCCACACCTGGCACGCCGCGGATGTTCTCGGTCACGGTCACAGCCGACCGTTCGGCGATCTCCTTGGCCTCCACCACACCCACATGTGCCGGTGCATCCATCTCTTTCTCCGACTGGCGCGACGCGCTGATGACGGTCGGGTTGAGTGCCGTCACCGTCCCCGCTATCCGGATATCGAGCGACACGTTCTGGCCGGCGGCAACGCGAACGGCGGGGATTCGGCGCTGCGCGTATCCGATGTATTTCACCACGAGGTCATAGGTGCCGGGCGGGACGTTCGGTATGCGATACACACCGTCACTGCCAGCGATGGCCGTCCCAGCGATGGAAGTCCCGGACACTGCGCGGACGTCCGCCCCTGCAACGGGAGCGGTCGTCGTGCTGTCGGTGATCCGGCCGCCAATGGAGCCGGTCTGTGCGAGGGCGGGCGTAGCGGTGGTGAGGGCGAGACACAGGAAGCGGCGGATCGAACGTCGGGTCATCCTGACCTCGTATCGACAGGGTGAAGACCGGTGATAGACTCCGGTCCCAAGCGTGTCCGAGCCGGCGGTGGTAAGGCGGGTGCTGCAGCCGCCGCCGTTGGTGCGTCGTGTGCGCAGGAAGGTATGAGCCTCGAATGACGCACAAAATCGTGACGATGACGTAGAAGCGCCAGAGCCGGTGCGTCGGCGTGGCGCGTACATGAAATGATTGTAAGGAGACTATCAGGCGCCGATTCGGACGCGTTGAAGAATGGCTGGACGGGCTCTTCAGGGAGCCCGTTGGGTCTCTCGGGGTATCACCCGCTAGCCGCCCGGGGTTGCGCAGGTCGTACGCCGGGATTCTACTACGACGAGCAGCCGACGTCAGACGACCCGCGATGGCGCACGGCGTCAGCGTTGCGTGATCGAGTTCACGAGGTTCCGCGTGTGATTCAGAAAATTCTTTGGTGCTCCGTAGTCGCGTGTTTGCTAGCGACCCTGTCGGCGGCGCCTCGTCAGGCGCTCGGCCAGAGCGGCCCGCCGCCGGCCCAGGCTGCGCCGCCAAACCCGTTCGCGCCGGCCCCGTCGACCAAGCGTGTTCCCATCTCGAAAGCCGTGTTTGGCGACGCGGGGATGATCGTCAACGCCCGCGATGACGGGTTCATCGAGGTCGCGGCGGCGGGACCTCAAAAAACGATCTACCTCAAGCTCCGCACGTCCGCGGCCCGCGCGTGGATCGACTCGACCCAGCGGATGCTCAAGGCGCGCGCACGCAAGGCGGACCCGCCGCGAACGTATCGCTCCGACGTCACCGAGTACGGATCGACGACGACCATGGCGATGACGCGCTCCGTCGACGCGGGGGAGTCACAGTACGCCCTCGCGTTCTCGGAGAACCCGCAGTCGGCATTCACTGTTCCGATCGAGGCCGAAGAGGCGGACGTGTTCGTCGCGATCATTCGCAAGGCGGAAACACAGGCCGCGAAGATGCTGGAGAAGACCGACACCACGGCGGCCCGCGCCGCGGATTCCGCCCGCGCGGATTCCGCCGCCAAGGCGAAGAAGAAGAAAAAGCCGGCGTCGAAGCGTACTGCCCCGCCACCGGCCGATTCAGCCGCGAAACCGAAATCCGACTCCGCCGCGAAACCCAAGCCGGATTGACCGCCGCGCCGGCCTGGCTCGAGCCGGCGCGGGCTGCCTAACGCTACTGCACCGCCACCTTGTCGTCCTTCGTCGCATACTTCTCGAACCAGCTCCGGAGGTACAGCTGCGTTCGGAGATAGTTCGACGGGCGCGATGACGTGCCGTGCCACTCGTCGTTGAACCGGATCATGGCGGTTGGCACCTTGCGAACCTTGAGCGCCTCGTAGAACTCCTCGGTCTGTGAGATGGGCGTCCTGAGGTCGTTCACGCCGGTCATGAGCATCGTCGGCGTCTTGACGTTCCCGACGTACATGAGCGGCGACCGCGCGAGATGCTCACTCGGGTCCTCCCACGGATATTTCTTGAAGTTGTAGTACCACGACTGCCCATCGGTCGTGCCCACGAAGCTGACCCAGTCGATGACCGGGCACTGAGACACCGCCGCGGCGAACCGGTCGGTGTGGCCCACCGTCCAAGCCGTGAGCACGCCGCCGCCGGAGCAGCCGTAGACGAACAGGTTGCGCGCGTCGACGTAGCCACGGCCGATGACCGTGTCGACGCCGGCCATGAGGTCGTTGAAGTCCTTCCCGGGATATGCGTTCTTGATGGCGTTGCCGAACGCGCTCCCATAGCCCGTGGAACCGCGTGGGTTGGTGTAGAGCACCACGTACCCGTTCGCGGCGTGCTCCTGCCACGCGAAGTTGAACGCCCCGTTGTACATCGAGTGCGGCCCGCCGTGGATGGAGAGCATGAGGGGGTACTTCTTCTTGGCGTCGAAGCCCGGCGGCTTGATGATCCAGCCCTGGATCTTCATGCCGTCGGCCGTGGGGTACCAGAATTCTTCAACCTGCCCGAGCGTCTTGCCGGCGAGGATGTCGTCGTTGACCGCGGTGAGGGGGCGGATCATGGCAGTCTTCGCGCTCAGCGTGACGACGTCGTTAGGCTTGAGCGACGTCGACGACACGCCGACCATCTCGCCGCTCTTGTTGACCGACGTGACGGTGAGGAGCTGTGAGCCCTTGGTGATCGGACGCACCCCGCCGGCGAGTGGCACGAAGTACAGGTTGCGCCAGCCGTCGCTCTCGACGTTGATGTAGATGCCGCTCTCGTCGGGCGCCCACAGGATGCCCTGCGGCGACCGATCGAACGTCTCGGTGAGGATCCGGCGGTTCGACCCATCCGCGTCCATCACGTAGAGGTGCGAGTCCTGCCAGGTCGCGTCCGTCGAGTCATAGCCCGTGAACGCGATGTATTTGCCGGTCGGAGAAACGCGGGGGCCGTTGTCGGGACCCTTGTGGTTGGTGAGCTGCCGAACCTGTCTGGTGCCCACATCCACCGCATAAATCTCCGACTCTCGCCACGCGTACTCGGCGCCTTCGGTTCGGAGCGACGAGAACACGATCGACTTTCCATCGCGCGACCACTCGGGCTCGCCGGCGTCCCACGTACCGGTCGTGATCTGCCGGGCGGTACCGCCGTCGGCCGGAACCACGAAGATCTGGCGGTAGCCGTCGTCCACGTATCCCTGCCGGTCCTGGCGATACTTGAGTCGCGTGACGACGCGCGGCGGCTCGACCCACTTCGCGCCCTTCGGTGCGGCAGGCATCGGGATCCGCATCTCGTCGCGCTGAACGACGAGCATGCGGAACGCGAGCGACTTGCCATCGGGCGACCACTCGATGTCGGCCGGCGTTTCCGTTAGGCGCGTGATCTGCGTCGGCGCGGCTTCGCCATCCATGAACCGCACCCAGATCTGTGTCCCGTTCGGCTCACCCTTCGCGAGGTACGCGATGCGTGATCCGTCCGGCGACCAGACGGCGTTCGAGCCGTCGACCAGATGGCGGCTTCGAGAACCATCGGCGTTCATTATCCAGAGGGATGACTCCCACCGGTCGTTCAGCTTGTCCACCCACCGGCGCGTGTAGATGATCTGCTTGCCGTCAGGGGAGAGCTGAGGGTCCTGGACGTCCTCGAGATCGAAATACTGCTCGAGCGAGATCTTCGAGATCTCAGGCTGCGCCGGTCCGGTCTGCTGGCCACCGAGTGGCGTGAAAACAAGGGCGAGCGACACGAGCGCGCTCGCAGAGACGACACGCATACGCATCAAGCACCTCGTGAATTGGGTTCAGTCGAGAATACGCTACGGCCGTCGAGACGTTGGCGGAAGAACGGCTCGAACATGGTTCGGTGAACGACGGAGCCGCTCGTCGGCGCGACCCCTCGGGTACGAGTGAAGCGGAGTCGGCGCCAGCCGCACGATATTGACCATATGGATGACAGCACATATACTTCATTATCCAAACGGTCAACAACCACGCGCCTGCGCCTGGTCCCACTCAATGAGGACTCATCCATGACCACCAAGAACGCCGCCGCTGTCAGGGTCGGCCCGCTCGCCGACCGCGTGGTGGTGAGGTCGCTCGAGGAAGCCGAACAGACCCGCGGCGGATTGTTCATCCCCGACTCCGCCAAGGAGAAGCCGCAGCAGGGCGAGATCGTCGCTGTCGGCCCGGGCCGCTTCGACGAAGGCAAGCGCGTTCCCATGGACGTCAAGGTCGGTGACAAGGTCCTGTACGGGAAGTACAGCGGCACCGAGGTCGTCATCGACGGCGAGCCCCTCCTGATCCTGCGCGAGAGCGACGTCCTCGCCGTCTTGACCTGACCCGCACCGTGGCGTGCACTTCCGACGCCGCGCCTAACGGCGCTCACGCACCACGTCGCTCACCCGTAGCTCGGCTCGATACAAGGACTCGATACCATGACTGCCAAGGACCTCCAATTCACCAGTGACGCACGCGCGGCGCTCAAGCGCGGCGTCGACCAGCTCGCCGAAGCGGTGAAGGTCACCCTCGGCCCCAAGGGCCGGAACGTCGTCATCGACAAGAAGTTCGGCGCCCCGACCGTCACCAAGGACGGCGTCACCGTCGCCAAAGAGATAGAGCTGCCCGACCCGCTGGAGAACATGGGCGCCCAGATGGTCAAGGAGGTCGCGACCAAGACCTCCGACGCGGCGGGGGATGGCACCACCACTGCCACCGTGCTCGCCCAGGCCATCGTCCGCGAGGGCTTCCGCAACGTGACCGGCGGTGCGAACCCGATGGCCCTCAAGCGCGGCATCGACAAGGCCGTCGCCGCGGTCGTCGAGCAACTCAAGTCGATCTCCGTGCCCACCGCAGGCAAGAAGGAGATCGCGCAGGTTGGCGCCATCTCCGCGAACAACGACAAGGAGATCGGTGACCTCATCGCCGAGGCGATGGAGAAGGTCGGCAAGGACGGCGTGATCACGGTCGAAGAGGCCCGCGGCCTCGAGACGACGCTCGAGACGGTCGACGGCATGCAGTTCGACCGCGGCTATCTCTCGCCGTATTTCGTCACGGATCCAGACAAGATGGAAGCGGTCCTCGAGGACGCGCTGATCCTGATCCACGACAAGAAGATCTCGTCGATGAAGGACCTGCTCCCGATCCTCGAGAAGGTCGCGCAGATGGGCAAGCCCATGCTCATCATCGCCGAGGATGTCGAGGGTGAGGCGCTCGCAACGCTCGTGGTGAACAAGCTCCGTGGCACCCTTCGCATCGTGGCCGTGAAGGCGCCAGGCTTCGGCGATCGCCGCAAGGCGATGCTCGAAGACATTGCCGTGGTCACCAACGGCAAGGTCATCTCGGAAGAGATCGGGTCCAAGCTCGAGAACGCCGTTGTCGGTGATCTAGGTACCGCGAAGCGGATTGTCGTGGACAAGGACAACACCACGATCATCGACGGAGCCGGGGAGACCGAGAGGATTCAGGGGCGCATCAAGGAACTGCGTGCGCAGGTCGACAAGAGCACGTCGGACTACGACAAGGAGAAGCTCCAGGAGCGTCTCGCGAAGCTGGCCGGTGGCGTGGCCGTGATCAACGTCGGCGCGGCGACCGAGAGTGAGATGAAGGAGAAGAAGGCGCGCGTCGAGGACGCGCTGCACGCGACAAAAGCCGCGGTCGAGGAAGGAATCGTCCCCGGCGGCGGGGTCGCGTACATCCGTGCGCAATCGACGCTCAAAGCCCTCAAGGTCGATGACGGTGAGGAGCGGATCGGCGTCGACATCGTGCGGCGCGCGCTCGAGGAGCCACTCCGCATGATCGCGCAGAACGCCGGTGCCGAAGGCTCGATCGTGGTTGAGAAGGTGCGGGCGTCGAAGGATAAGAACTTCGGCTACAACGCGCTCACCGACAACTACGAGGATCTCGTCGCGGCAGGCGTGATCGATCCGGCCAAGGTCGCGCGCACGGCGCTACAGAATGCCGCGTCGATCGCCGGTCTGTTGCTGACGACCGAGGCGACGATCGTCGAGAGGAAAGAAGAGAGGCAGCCGGCAGGCGGAGCCGGCGGCGGCATGGGCGGGATGTACTAGCTCGCGACCCTTCAGGAGGAACTCAACATGGTTGGTAAAAAGGTGGCGGAGGAGACGCGACGTGAGGACATCTTGCGCGCGGCGTACGACGTGGCGGCGCGCCAGGGCGTGGAGGCACTGACGCTCCGCGCCGTCGCGGCACGGGCGGACGTCAGCCACGGCACTGTCTTGTTCCACTTCAAGCGCAAGCGTGAGCTCGTGGCGAGTCTCGTTGACCGTGTGTTGTATGCGACCGCGGTGCTCCGCGTTCCGGACGCAATAGCAGCGATCACGCGACCGTCGGAGCGGATGCATGCGTTGCTACGCGCTGAAATGGACCGACTCTCCGCAGATCCACGGCACTTCCGACTGCTGCTCGACTACTGGACGATCGGCGTCCGGAACGCCACGATCCGCCAGAAGATTCGCGTCGCGCTCGAGCAATACCGCGAGGGGTTCAGCGATCTTTCGGGCGCGATAGTGAACGGCGAGTTCAGGCCATCCAGACGGCGAGGGTCGCAAAACGGAGAGGGACCGAAGGCGACGGCTACAGGCGTTGCCGCAGTGGTCGTGAGCCTCATCCACGGTTGCGCGCTCCAGTCCGTCATCGATCCGAAGGGCTTCGATGTGCAACAGCATTTGGATGCCGCGGCGCGGATGCTGGAGCGAATTGCGAATGACCAACCGACCACCGCGACCGCCTGAACCAACTCACCGAAGCGGCCTAACGTTTTCCGTGCTCACGGCGCTGGCCTGCGTTTTCGACTCGCGCACGATGCCGGTCATCGCCATGTCGTAGTGCAGGCCTTTGATCGCGAGATTGAATGCTTTCACGAGGTACGCGCCGGGGAAGCGGTGCAGCCGTCGCTGTCTGACGAAGTACTCGCGACTCCACCGATACAGCGACTGCAGGTCGGCGGGGGCCACCGCCGGTGATTCGACCTTCTGTCTCAAGCTCCTGGCCCACGCGTCGACCTCGCCGAGGGGGCGCTCTCGCTCCGAGCGTACGGCAGCCTCTCGTGCGCGCTCGACTAGCGCTGACAACGGCGGCTCCGCTGCCGTGTCAAGCGCCGGCCGCACGAGTTCGATGGGTGACCCCAGCCTCCGCGCCATCTGGGCGGCGAATCGCCCCGCCGCGCGGAAACGCGCGGCGTCGCGCGACGCTCCCTTCCAGAGCAGGCGAAAGTAGTCGCGTCGTGCACCGCCGGTGACGCCCTGCCGCCACAGCGACCGCAACGCGGCGCGAATGTCCGCGCCGCGTGTGGCGCCGCCGTGAAAGATGTGAGGCTCCAAACGATCGATGAGGGCGGATGAGCGTCGATACATCGCTCCCGGCGAGAAGAGCCGCTCGAGCATGCCGTAGTATCCCCGCTGCATCTCCCCCGCGGTCATTCGCCGAGGCACGAACTGGACGACGTCGTTCGTGTTGTTGCCTGAGAATTCGGCCTCGCGCAGCCGCCCCTCGGCGCGGAGTCGCTCCGCCAGTGGCGTGTACGGGATGGGCGTCAGCATTCCGGTCATCGCCGTCGGGATCGCGACCTCCGTGGCGAAGGCCGCGATGGCGTCGGCCGTTTCGATCGTATCCTCGTCGCTACCGAAGATGAACCCGGCCATCACCTCGATGCCGGCCTGCTGGATGGAGGTGACGGTTTCGGCGATCCCGACCTTCAGGTTCTGCTTTTTGTTCATCCGCGATAGCGCGGCTGGGTCGGGGTTTTCGATGCCGAGGAACACCTCCGAGAAGCCGGCCGCTTTCATGAGCGGGAGCAGATGCGCCAGTTTCGGCGAGCCGAGGTCGAGGCTGGCCTGGGTGTAGAACGAGAACGGGTAGTCGTGGGCGCGTTGGAACTCGATCATCACCTGGAGGATCGACCCGATCGCTTCGGGATTCCCGACGAAGTTGTCGTCCACGGTGAATACCCCGCCACGATAACCTAACGCGAGCAGGGCATCGAGGTCCTGGCGTACCGATTCCAGCGTCCTCGGCCGGGTGAAGCCGCCGTTGAACTGAATGATGTCACAGAAGTCGCACCGGAACCGGCAGCCGACCGTCGTTTGCATCATCATCGCGCGGTAGTTGCGAATGTCGATCAGATCCCACCGTGGCGGCGGCGTTTGCCCCAACTCCTTGAAGATCGTCCGGTCGTTGAGGGCGCGGCGGGAGCCGGGCTCCTGGGCCGCGATCGCGTCGGGGATGAGCAGGACGGGAGAATCGTCGGAGTGGCGCCGCCGTTCGGCGCGAAGCAGGCGGTCGATCGCCGGCACCCACTGACCGCCTTCGCCCCAAGCCAGCACATCGAGACCGCGCCGTAGGATCTCGTCGGAGGGCGTTCTGGCTTGCATGATGTGGTCGCGGTAGCTCGACGGGTATGGCCCGCCGAGCACCCACGGGGTCTCCAGGCCACGGGCGGCCTCGGAGAGGACGGTAACGAGCGACGGCTTCTGGACGGACATGGCGCTCACGAACACGGCGTCCGCGGCGGCGATGCGCGCGCGCAGTGCCTCGTTAGGCGGGTGCTCGACGTTGAGGTCAACGAGGTCGAACGACCACTCCGGTGGCATGAGGGCCGCGAACGTGAGGAGTCCGAGCGGCGGGAAGGCGGCTTTCGCGCCGACCATCGGCATGATGTGCCGGTAGCTCCAGAACGAGCTGTACGGAAACTCCGGATAGAGGAGCAGTCCTTTCATGGCGTGGCCGTTCATTCGTGGGTCGCCTCGTTAGAGTATCACAGCCTGGTCGGTCGGAAGGTGCGAGATGCCGATCAGCCAAATGCCCGGGCGTAGTCGGCTTCCATAACGTCGTAGCACGTGCAGGCGGCACTCTCGAGTCCGGTGCGGTTGAGGACCGTGATGATCCCGCGGGCGTATCGGATCAGGCCGAGGGACTGCAGTCCGCGCGCTGTGATCGAGACCGTGGGGCGTTGTGCGCCCAGCATCTGACCGAGAAACTCCTGCGTGAGCTCGAAGCGATCGGCCCCCACGCGGTCGTGAGCCATGAGCAGCCAGCGAGCGCAGCGCGGGCGAATGGCGTGACGCTGGTTGCACGCCAGGCCCTGCGTGACCTGACTGATCACCGATTGTGTGTAGCGGCGGAGGACCTGCCCTAACGACGGCTGCTGGGCAAGAGCGCGCCCGAAGGCGCCGACCTCCATGCGCCACGCGCCGTCGGGGATTTGGAGCACGGCCTGCGTGGTCGAACTCGTCGCTCCGAGAAACACCGACAGTCCGACCATCCCCTCGTTGCCGACCAGGCCGACTTCCACTCCTTCTCCGTCGCCAGCCGCGGCGAGCAGCGAGATCACGCAGCGCTGAGGGAAGTAGACGTGCGTAATACGGTCCCGTGCCTCGAACAGGACGGCGCCGTGAGGGAGGATCACCGCCTCGAGATCGGGGAGCAGTGCGCGGTAGGCGGTGCGGGGGAGCGCGAGGAGGAGTCGATTGCGTTCCCTGGGACGCAGTGCGCGGGGCGGGTTCATGACGGCCTGTCCTCTGTCGGGGTGGATGCACCTCACGGCAGAGCGTACAGCGCCTGCGGCGACGCTCGGTGTCGAAAGATGGATGAGTGAGCAGTGGTGACGCGGTCATCGAGCTTCCCGGTCGGCGCGTTCCGCTCGCGCCATCAAGCCTTGCGCGCATTGCGGGCAGACCCCGTGCGTTCGTTCGATTTTCATGGCGGCGCGAACGGCCGGGGCGAGCGTCTGCCAATCACCGGCGACGCTGCGCATGCGGTTGCACCACGCGCACTCCGTGACCCAGACGGCATCCTCACAGCGGACACCGCAAGACGCCATCGCGCGCGCGGCTGCGGCCTGATGGGCGGCCCGATGCTCCGCATCGAGGTCGGCCAGGGCTTTCATGGTCGCCCTGACGTCGTCAGCGACCGACTGCAGAGACGAGCCGACGCCGTTTGAAAGATCCGTCGCGCCACTCGAGGCGCCGATCTGCTGAGGCATGTGCACCCGACGAGAAAGATGCCTAACGAGGCGCTTCCGCGAGGCATCGCCGCCGCGCCTTTTCGATCGGCACGGACCGTCACGGCGGTGGGTGCAAGGGCCGGCTCCTGCCGGCGCTATGTCATCTACATTACGCTCGAAGCATGCCACGCGGAAGGATAGGCGCCAATATCCGGACAACCGCGAGAAGAGGGAATCGCCGAGGTCGCTGGATGGCGCACGCTCGCATTGGCCAACTGGATGATCGCGCGCTTCCGTTCAGTAGCGGGTTGGTCAATGGCGAGGATTCCCCCGCCGCGGCCAAGTCACAACGGTACCGACCGGCGGCAACGGCGAGTGACGCGCCTAACGTCCGCCGTCGTCGAGCCAGCGCATGCGGGATCGCCATGACAGGTTGATCAAATCGGTACCGATGCGGCCTTCGTCATGCGACAAGTCACCCACGGCCCTCGAACCGCTGGTCGGCCCGGCGCCGTCGTAGGGGATCGCCTCGGGGACGAGCTCGCGGGCGCTGCCGCCCGGCGGGGTGCCGCGGAGCGCGAGGCGCCCGGTGCCGCCGGCCCGCTCGAGGACGAACGCCGTCCACCCGAGCTCCACGGCGCGGCGCTGGTTCGACTCCAGCCGCGCGATCACGGAGCCGTGTGCGGCCGAGCTGTCACCGTGGGCGCGTCCGCGAGCAATCGCGTCGAACCGCGCGTAGAGCCGTTCGAGCGGGAGCCCGTCCGCGACCACGACATCGCCAGGAATCGTCGGGCGGTCCATCGGCATCAATCCTCGGGACGGAGCAGTCTCGTACCGTCCGCGGCACGCCGTGGCTTTTCTGCCGGGCTGGTGTTGGAAGGCGTGGGAGGTTCGGGCGTGGCGTCGGCGCTCGTGGCGGACTCCCGGGGTCGCATATTCGGGTGATTCGCCGCCCAACGGGCGCGGTACCGCTCGGCGAACGCGCCGAACCCGCCCTTGTTCGGCTCCGGAGCCGGCGTCGGCGGGACCTCGGGCGTGGCGGGCTTCTTCGGATCGGGCATGCGCCGTCCTCACAGTATGGGAGAGCGTCGCCATCACTCCGGGAGACACGTGCTGCGCGGCGCGTATTGACCAGTTGTATAATGTAAACTACCGTCATTCATCCGTTTGGTCAATGGCGGATGACGCTGCCACCGCCATGACACGGCGCCACGCTCGATCCCTTGACATCCCGCACCTCCTCGACGGTCGCGCCCGCCGGCCGCTCCCCTCGCGCTCAGGCCGTCGGTTCGGCTCGCACCATGGCGATTCGTTCGGCTCGACCGTTAGGCACAGCGCCGTCGAGGGTCGCGTTTGCCTTGGCCACCTAAACCCTGTGCGGCGGGCCGCCGCAGTCGGCAGACGCCATAATCTCCATTGACCAAATGGATGATATCCGCTAGCTTTCGATATCATCCAGTTGGTCAACAAAAAGCGTCTCCGCGATTCCGCGGGTACGGTCCAGCCCTCACCTCGCATGTCCCGGAGAATCTATGAACACTCGCCACGCTCTCGTGCTCGCGTCGCTGTTCGCGGCGGTCGCATGCAACCCATTCCATCGCGAGCCGGCGAGTGAAGTCCGGCCGGACGCCAACGTGAATTCCCGCTGGCGCGCCTCGCTGGTGAGCCCGGCAGCACTCGCCGGCGCCGTGCAAATCAAGGGCTCCGGATCGATGCAACCAACCGGAAACGGCGAAGGCACGGTGCTGTCGGTCAGCATCTCCAACGCGACACCGGGCGGAGTTCACCCATGGCAAGTACGCCGGGGGCAGTGCGGCGGCGATCAGGGGGCCTTCAGCTCCGGCGCCCATTACGCGCCCGTCAAGGTTGGTGACGATGGCCGTGGCGAAGCGGGCATTACCGTGCCCGGGCCCACACCGGAGGTCGGCGAATTCTTCGTGACGGTCTCGGCCTCGGCGGCGAACCCGGAAACGGTCGTTGCTTGCGGGAACCTCGCGCCTCCATCGCGATAGGCGAACCGAGCAGAACGGCGGCCATGGGCGACGCGGCGGAGGCCATGCACGCCCGATGTCGCCGGAGACCGCCCACGATTCACCACGACACAGGAGATGCGCTCAATGGACCCCACTCGACCGAACGAATCGCAGGACCCACCTGGCTCGAGCGAACATGAACGGCCGGTAGCACGAGGCTTCGGTGAATTTTCCGGCGCGTACCGAGCCCGCTGGGCACTGAGCCATCCCGACATGCAAAAGCGATGGCCGCCTGCGGGCAGGGACAGCGAATCCCAGCTGCGTGCCGCACTCGCCGGCGCGCAGAGCGTGGACGAGCGGCCCGAGGCTGAAACGAGCAGCGGCGACACGCCTCGGCGCAATGTCTAGCGGTCGAGCGCGAGCATGACGGACGAGCCGCTGGAGCCGCTCGAGTCGCTCCAGGCGAGAGTCGACGCGCGCGCCGAGAGTCGCGTGTCGTCGGACGGTTGGGCCGCGCACGAGGCGGTGCTGGACCGCCTCGCCGCGAACGTACGTGTGGCCGAAACGTACGGATGGACATCGTGCGCGATCGAGCGCCTCGACGGTGCGACGCACTTCAGCGCCTGGGGCGTGCCACCTGGCGACTGCGAGCGTCATCCGATCCCCGACTGGTCGACGACGTCGGAGCGTAACCCGCAGCGCAGGGACAAGTAGGCCGCGCTGTGTGTCGTTAGGTACGAGCGGGCCCGCGCGCGCTGTCGCGGAGTGGCTGGGGTATGTCGAGGCCGTGCTGAAGCCGACGCGCCAGACGATTGTCGACGACAGCGGCATTCTGAAGGCGTTGGAGCTCCGCCCGCTCCACGTCGGCGAGCTCCTCCAGTAGCCGACGCGTGCCCGCATGGACACGTGCGTCGTCCGCGTGGTCCGGTCCGCTCGCGACGAGCACGGCATGATGTCGCTCGAGTCGTTCAATGCGGTCTGCATACACACCGCGGACGCGCTCCACGGCATCGGGCGGAGCCCCGGTACGCTCGCCGATGATGTCGAGCTCACGCAGCGCCGCGCGCGCCAGGCGTAACCGTGCCGAGATCTCCTGATCTTCCAGCCTGCCGACCAGAACCCCGACCCCGACCCGCCGCACGAGCACAGGCAGCGTTAGGCCCTGGCCGATGAGCGTCACGAGAATCACCGCGAACGTGATGAACACGATGAGATCCCGACCCGGGAATGGCTGACCGGCGCTGGTCGCTTCCGGCAGCGAGAGTGCGACCGCGAGTGAAATGACCCCACGCATCCCGGCCCAGCCGATCACGAAGAGCACGGGGGTTGCTGGCCTGGTAGTCGGAACGGTCTCACCGAACACGGCCATCACGCTGCGCGACACGAGGGCAGTGGCGAGTACCCACAGCGGTCGGGTCGCGATCACGGTGAGGCACACCGCGGCGGTCGTGAGCACGACGTTCGCCGGCCGATCGAGCACGCCGACTGCCGCCGAACGGAGTTGTAGTCCGACGAGTACAAACGACAGGCCCGTGAGGAGGAAATCGATCATTTCCCAAATCACACGCCCCTGCAAGCGACTGGCCGATGACGCGAGCGAGGCGCTGAACCGACTGAGATAGAGCGCGAGCGTGACGACGGCGAGTACACCGGACGCATGAACGGCCTCCGCGGGGAGGAACGCGCCAAACGGCAGCAGCAGCGCGATAGTGTTCTCGATCGCAGGATCGCCGACGCGGCTCAGCAAGTGGCGTCCGATCCAGCCGACCGCGATACCGATCAAAACCGCCACGACCGCTGCGTACGTGACGCGGCCAGCGGCGTGTCCTGCGGAGAACACCGTGCCCGCAACGGCAACACCGCTTGCGACCTTGAAGGCAACGAGCGCAGTCGCATCGTTGATGAGCCCCTCGCCATTCAGAATCGTTACGAGGCGTCTCGGGAGGTGCAGCGTGTCGGCGATCGCCTTTGCCGCCACGGTGTCAGGTGGGGCGACGACGGCGCCAAGTGTGAAGGCCGCGGCCCACGGAAGCTCCGGCGCGAGTGCGTGCGCGACCATCGCAACGGACGTCATCGTCACGAGCACAAGCCCGACAGCAAGCAGCAGGATGGGCCGCGCCTCCCGTCGGATCTCCACCCACGACGTGTCCCGTGCCGCGGCGAATATGAGTGGCGGCAGGAAGACGACCAGGACCAACGAGGGTGGCAGTGCGATGTTCGGTATGCCCGGCACGAGCGTGAGTGCGACACCACTGATCGCGAACACGATCGGGTCTGCGAGCCCGACACGTCGGCCCACCGCGGCGGCAATGGCAACGACCGCGAGGAGACCGAGAATGAGCCCGGTGTTGGGCACCCCCTAGACAGCGCTGCCCGGCGATCCCCTCTTGTCGGCGTCGGCGAGGCGTAAGGCGTCCGCGCGAGATCTCAGCATCCGCGCGATCGCCCGCCTCTCCGATGCGTGCATTTCCGTCGCGCTCACTCGCTCGCGCACAGTGTCGAGCACCGCACCGCTCTTGGCTGCGCTGATCGCGTCGACGAGATCAAAGTACGCGCGTGCGTCCATAACGCTTCGCTCCGTGTCGGCCGGGGCGCGGCGTCACCGCGAGCCGGACAAGAATTGGAACCTACAGTCTCCGCTCACTCGGCGGAGCGCTTGCCAGATCGGGCTCGGGCATGCCCAGGTGATTCGTGTGCTTCGTCAGCCGAAGCGCGTGACGACCGCCGGCTCCATGGTGTCGCGGTCGAGCGCCAGATCGGACGCAATGGTTCGCGCGAAGCGCGGCCAGTCCGCCATCGCGATGAGTTTGTCGGCCTCGTCCCCGCGCCATCGTTCATCGCGCGCTTCCGTCCACCCGCGCCAGAAGCGCAATGCAACACTCAGGCGAGAGTCCGGCGACGGGTTTTGGCGGGATAGGGTGTGGCGGACGCCCGGCAGCTGCCGGCCGATCTCCGCGTAGCGCCCGGCGTCGTGCGCCAGTGCGTCCTCGATGAGCCCCGTAACGAGTGCCTGCCGGACCGCGTCATATGCGGGCAGCTCGATCGCGCGGGGCGTGCCGCTCCGTTCCGGGTGCCGTTGCTCACCATCCTCGCCGGGACGTCGTCGCGACGAGTAGACCTCGACGAGGCCCGCGAGCCAGAGTGCACCGGCCAGGGCAGCGAGGGCGGTCGTTAGGCCGTCGACGCGCAGCGCCGGAGAGAATCGAGTAAAGGCATAGGCGACAGCGACGGCGCCGATCATCCCGGCCGCCATGTCGCGCACACGACGCCATCCCGATTGTGACAGGGACCTGGGCCCCATCTCGGGAGCGAGGGCGGCAACGGCGAACCCCGCGGGCAGGCCGATCAGGATCCAGAGCATGACGTCCATTGCTCCCTCACTTGTCTGACAATGATTTGCAGCGACCCAAGCATTCACGAGGGCGGCGAGCCTCTTCGGCGGGCGAACGCAGCGTGGCCGTCGGCGGAAACGCGTCCTGCACGCGTCCTGCGCGCGGCGCGCGTTGACCAATTGGATGATGAAAGGTAACCTTTATCATCCAATTGGTCAATCGCTGAGGGCCCAGGGCGCCGGAGCGATCACAATTTGCCCACCAGCGACGTCCGCTTGAAACGCTTCACTCCGAACAGGAGCAAAGCCCCGGCGATCACCCACACCAGGAGCCCGATCGCCACAGCCATCATTGGTCCGAGGAGGATGGCCCCGCGCACCTCGCCAACGACGAGCGCGATGACCGGGAGCACGAACAACCCCCCGAGCTGGGTCGCCTCCTGCATGCCTCGGACGCGCAGCGACACAAGCAGCATCCCGGCGAGTCCGAGCGCCGCGAACGCCGGTGCCATCCACAGCACCATCACGGTCCACGTGAGGTCGGGGAAGAACACGCGGTGCATGACAGGCCATGCGGTGACGTTCACAATCACGGCGTAGATGAACGCTCCACCGAACGCGATCATCACCGCGGGGATCCACGCCGCGAGCAGCTTGGCGGAGAACAGCTCCGCGTCGGTCGCCGGCGTGTAGAGCAGCGGCTCCAGCGTCTTCCGCTCGCGCTCACCCGCAAAACCGTCGGCGGCGATCACGTTCGCGACCATGAACGGGACGAGCAGCATGAGGGGCGCAAGCATCTGCGTATGGACGATGCGAATCCACGTCGCCTCCGTGAACTCGCCGAACTGTTGCTTCACCGGATCGGGGAGATTCCGGAACATCTCCGAGAATGCCGCACTCGCGCCGCCCAGGATGCGGGGCAGAAACGTGAAAACCGTCGGGAACACGATCATGAGCAGCACTGGCAGCACGATGAGTGGCGTCATCAGCGCTCGGCTGCGCCTTACGACACGCAGGTCCTTTCGCACGATGGCGGCGATGATGCGCGTGTTCATGCCGACCCTTTGCCCACCTGTTGGAGCGCGAAGTATGCGTCGGTGAGTGACGGCTCGTGCGGTTCGAGTCGGTAAAGAGGGATCCCGCTCGCCACCAACCGGGCCGCTATGTCGGGGACGCGTTCGCGCGGAATGCTGCCGACGCGGAGGATGCCGGTGCGGTCGGCCGCGACCGTGAGGCCGTCCAGTCCGGCAATGAGCGCGACTGCATCCGCGTGTCGCGCTGGGTCGATCTCGATCGTCACCTCGAGGCGCGGCGTTATCCGGCGGGCCAGCTCGGCGGGCGTTCCGAGCGCCAGCAGCGCACCGCCTCCAAGCACCGCTACGCGGTCGCTCAGCGCTTGTGCTTCCACGAGGTTGTGCGTGCACAGAACCACCGTGCGTCCCCGTGTACGGGCCATCTGGCGAACCGTATCGTGGAGCTGTTGCGTCGCGACCGGGTCCAGCCCAGCCGTCGGCTCATCGAGAAAGAGCAGGTCGGGATCGTGCACGAGCGCACGGGCGAGCGACAACCGCTGCTTCATGCCGCGGCTGAAGCCGCCCACACGAGCGTTGGCGCGATCAGCGATCCCGAACTCGGCGAGCAGCGCATCGATCCGCGGTCCCACATCGGCGCGCGGCACGTCGTACATCTCGGCGAACGCGCGCAGCGTCTCCACTGCCGTTAGGCGGTCATCGAGTGTCGGCGACTCCGTCAGCACCGCCGTCCGACGCCGGACGACGGCCCCATCGGTGAGCGGAGACCGTCCGAACACGAGCACGGTACCCGACGCCGGCGCGAGCAGCCCGTTGACGATGCGGACCGTCGTGGTCTTCCCGGCACCGTTGTGCCCGAGAAGCGAGAAGACCTCCCCCTCTTCGACTGTCAGGGACAGGTCACGGAGCGCCATGGTGTCGCCGTAGCGGTGCAGCACGTGGTCCAACAGGATGGCAGGCACGTATTCGTTAGGCAGTCATGGTTGTGGCACCCGCAAGACTACTCCGTGGTGCTCGTCCAGGGGAAGAGCATGCCTAACCAACCATGTCGCGGAAGCTCACGGGCAAGCGAAGGCGTGCTACGCACCCGCGCCGGTCCCCGCGATTTTCCAGCGACAGGACGCCGCCGTGCGCCTCGGCTATCTGGCGGCAGAGCACGAGCCCGATCCCCGTTCCTGACGGCTTGGTCGTGTAGAACGGCACGAACAGGTTGGCGGTGGTCGTGAGGCCGAGGCCTTCGTCCGCGACCTCGACGTCCACGTGGCCGTCCTGGCGAGTCCACGAGAGCGAGACGCCGCCACCGGTCTCGAGCGAGGCGTCAGCCGCGTTGCGGACGAGGTTGATGAGCAGTTGATCGAGCTGATCCCCGTCGGCCTGGATGACCAGCGAAGGTCCGGTGCTCACCTCGACCGGAACACGTCGCTCGAGCCCCGCTGCGCGCCGTGCCCAGATACCAACGTCCACGGGGCCCGGTCTCGGCGCAGGGAGCCGGGCGAGGAGCGCGTAGGACGACATGAAGCGCGACAGCGCCTCGGACCTCGTGCCGATGATCCCGAGCCCGCCACGAAGGTCGTCGTCCGCGTCAGGCGGGCGCGGCGCACGGTCGAGAAGGCTCAGCAAGCTTCCCGCGATCGACTTGATCGGCGTCAGCGAGTTGTTGATCTCGTGGCTCAGCACGCGCACGAGCCGCTGCCATGCGAGGAGCTCCTCCTCGCGCAGCGTCTTGCTCAGGTCCGAGATCACCACCAGCGTGTGTGGGCGCCCATCCTGTCGGAATGTGGTGCGGCGGACCTCCCATCGGCCGCTGCGCCCGGGGAAGACGAGATCGTGCACGCGCGGCGAATCGCCTGACAGAAAGGGCTCGAGGCCCAACGCACCAGCAGTCCGTCCGAGCAGGCGCTCGATCGGAACGCCTAACAACCGTTCGCCGGCCCGATTGGCGAGTCGCAGCTGATTGGCCGCGTCGAACGCGAAGATCGCCGCATCGATCTCCGCCATGACGGTGCGGAGCAGCGCTGTGGCCTCCATGGCGCCGAGCCGCTGTGCCTGGAGCGTGTTGCCCAGGCTGTTCACTTCGAGCAGCGCGAGCGCCAGCGCGTCGTCCGACAGCGAGCTCCGCGCTCGCAGGGAAAAATCCCCCTCGCGCAGCGCTGCGAGCATGTTGGACAGCGTCTGCAGCGGCCGCACGACCCGCTCGCGGATGACGAGCGACACGATGAACCAGCAGCCGACGACGAGCGTCCCCAGCGTCCACGTGACCTTCGCCGAGTAATCCCCGAGGCGAAGCAGGACGAGCGCGAGAATGACGGCCGGCGCCCCCGCGGCCAGGGAGAGAACGAAGACGCGGCGCTCGTGGTTCAGCCACCCGAAGCGCCGGCCTTCCTCAGATCGCATCGTTAGATCGCATCGTCAGATCTCATGGGTCTCGAGGCGTCGATAGAGCGCGCTGCGACTCAGGCCTAACGCCTTCGCCGCCTGGCTGACGTTGCCATCGAACCGGCTGAGCGCTTTCTGGATCACGAGCTTCTCGACTTCATCGAGCGTCAGGTCCTCGATGCGCGGCGCCGTTCCCGGTGCGGCGGCCCGTAATCCGAGATCGCCGGCGCGCACCAGGTCGCCCTGGGCGAGCAGCACCGAGCGCTCGATGGCGTGATCGAGCTCGCGGATGTTCCCGGGCCACGAATGTTCGAGCAGCGACTGCATACCGCCGGCGTCGAAGCCGTGGACGGTCTTTCGGTAGCGTCCCGCGTGACGCTTGAGGAAATGCTGCGCGAGCACGGGAATGTCCTCGCGTCGCTCGCGGAGAGGCGGGAGACGGATCTCGATCGTGTTCAGCCGGAAAAGCAGGTCCTCACGAAAGCGACCGGCCGCGACTTCCGTATGCAGATCGACGTTCGTTGCCGAGAGCACGCGCACATCAACGTGGCGCGCCTTCGACGACCCCACTCGCTCCACATCGCCCGTCTGAAGGACCCGCAGCAGCTTGGACTGCTGCGACAGCGTGATGTTCGCAATCTCATCGAGAAAGAACGTGCCCTGATCGGCGAGCTCGAAGCGACCGATGCGATCCGCCTTGGCGTCCGTGAACGAGCCCTTTACGTGGCCGAACAGCTCACTCTCGAAGACGCCCTCGGACAAGCCCCCCATATTGACGGCAACGAAGCTCTTCGAGGCGCGCGAGGACGCCGAGTGCAGCCAATGTGCGACGAGCTCCTTGCCGGTCCCGTGCTCACCGGTGATCAGCACGTTCGCGTCCGATGGCCCAATCCGCTCCATGAGCTGCAGCACGGGACGCATCTTCGCCGAGTCGGCGATGAGCTGAGGCATGCCGTTGCGGCGAAGCGTCTGGTTCTCGCTCTCGAGACGCTGGCTCTTGCGGAGCGCACGCCCCATGTCGATGGCATTCCGCAGGATCGCCAGCAGCCGCGAGTTGTCCCACGGCTTCTCGACGTAATCGTATGCCCCGCGGCGCATCGCTTCGACGGCGCTGACCGTACTCGCCCACGCCGTCATAACGACGGTGGGCAGGGTCCAGTCGAGCGCCTGGATCTTGTGCAGCAGGTCCAGCCCTTCCTGCCCGGACGTCGTGTCGCGGGCGTAGTTGAGATCCATCAGCACCGCGTCGAAATCGCGCGCCTCGAGCGCGGCGAGAATTCCGGCCGGGGACTTCGCCGTCTCGATCTCGTACTGCTCGCCCTTGAGCAGGAGGCGCAGCGCCTCGAGCACGTCGGGCTGGTCGTCGGCGATCAAAAGGCGCGGCTTCAAGGCGTCATTCGTTAGGGTTGCTCAGCACTGGTCACTGGTCACTGGTTATAGCTGCCTCGGGAGGCCGGAGCGTCCCGAGGCAGCTATAACCAGTAACCTGTACCAGTAACCAGTAACCTGTGTGGAGTTACCGTAGCCGTACATCGCTGACGACCCATCCGTCCTTGAGATTGACGATGCGATGGCCGAACGCGGCGTTGGTCTCCGAGTGCGTGACCTGCACGATCGTCGTGCCGGCTTCGTTGAGCTTCTGGAACAGCTCCATGATCTCCTTCGCCTGCGTCGAATGCAGGTTCCCCGTCGGCTCATCGGCGAGAATCAGCTTCGGTTTCGCGATCACGGCGCGCGCGACACCGACGAGCTGTTGCTGGCCGCCGGAAAGCTGCCGGGGGTAGAGATCCTTCTTTCCGACCATCTGGAACTTGTCGAGGACGTCCGCGACGATCGAGGCGCGCTCATCGCGCTTGATGTTCCGGTACGACAGCGGCACATCGAGATTCTCTGCCACCGTCAGGTCGTCGAGCAGGTGATACTGCTGGAACACGAAGCCGATGTACTGCTTGTTGATCGCCACGCGCTCCTTGTTGTTGAGCGAGTGAATCGGATGGTGAAGGAATCCGTACTCGCCTGTCCATGCGCCATCGAGCATCCCGAGAATGCTCAGCAGTGTCGACTTCCCGGCACCCGAGGGCCCCATGATCGTGAGGAACTCGCCCGGCTGCACGTCGATCGTGATGCGCCTGAGCACGTAGTTCTTGCCCGCCGGCGTCTCGTAGACCTTCTCGATGTTTCTGAGCGACAGGAGCGGACGGGACAGGTCGATCGGCGCGTCCACGGTGCCGGCCTGCGACGGCTCACCTTCAGCGGTCTTGGAGCGAAAGGTCCACATAGTCGGGAATCGGGAATAGGGAATCGGGAATCGAAACGGCCAGGCGGGTCGTGCCGTTATTCCTGCCTCAGTGCGACAATCGGATCCACGCGCGCTGCTCGCCTCGCTGGAAAATAGCTCGCGGCCACGGCTACCGCGCCGAGCGCGAGTGTCACGCCCGCGAATGTGAGCGGGTCAGTCGGGCTGATGTCGTACAGCAACGTGGCCAACACGCGCGTCAGTGCGATCGCACCCGCGATGCCGACGACGAGCCCAACCCCGACCACACCCAGTGCCTCACGGACCACCATGCTGGCCACGGTGGATTCGCGAGCGCCGAGCGCCATCCGAACGCCGATCTCGCGCGTGCGCTGCGCGACCGAATACGCCAGCACACCATAGATGCCGAGCGCGGCCAGGACGAGCGCCAGCCCGGAGAACACTCCGAGCAGCGTCATGCTGAACCGACGTTGAGCGACGCTCTGGCTGAGATACGCGTCGAGCGGCTTCGGGTCCGCAAACGGCTGATTCGCGTCGAGCGCGCGGACCTCGCGGGCAATCGCTGGCGCGAGGCGCATCGGGTCGCCGTTCGTTCGCACGACGAGCGTCATCATGCTGGAGGGAAACTGCTTCACTGCCCAATAGATCATTGGCCGGGCTGCGGAGTCCAGCCCCGCGTGCTTCGTGTCCGCCACGACTCCCACGATCTCCGCTCGCAGTGTGTCGTCCCACGGCATGACCACGTGCTCGCCGATCGGGTTGCTCGTGGGAAAGTGCACGCGCACGAACGCCTCGTTGACCACGACCTGCTTCGGCGATTCGGTGTTCGCCCGGGCGTCGAACGACTCGCCGCGCTCGACGCGTATGCGCATCGTCCGGAAGTACCGCGGATCGACCGCGCGGACATCGGCCACGAATTCGCTCGTTGGTGGCGGCACCGGTCGGCCCTCGATCCAATAGCTCGTCGCCGAACCGTCGCCGCCGAACGGCAGCCAGTTGATCGCTCCGGCGGATTGCACGCCCGGCACCTTCTCGATGCGCTCGAGGAGCTGATCGAAGAATGCCGTTGCGACCGACGCTGAGCGAAACCGCTCGCCGGTGAGCTGAACTCGGCCGGTGAGCACGCCGTCCGGGTCGAACCCGGGGTCTACCGACTGGAGCCGTACGAAGCTGCGCATCATGAGCCCGGCGCCGATCAGCAACACGAGGGACAGCGCCACCTGTGCGGCCACGAGCACCGTGCGCGCCCGCCCGCTGCCCGTCGACCCTCGGCTACCCTCGCGAAGGATCGTCTGCAGGTTCCCACGGCTCGCCTGAAGCGCCGGCGCGAGGCCAAAGAGAAGGCCGGTCACCAGCGCGACGACGAGCGTGAAGGCCATCGTCCAGCCGTCGATCGAGATGGAGGCGATGCGCGGTACCCCGCGCGGGGCAAGCGCCTTGACGACCTGAACACCCCAGTATGCCAGAAGGAGCCCCACGGCACCACCTAACGCCGAAAGCACGACGCTCTCGGTCAGCAGCTGCCGCACCATTCGGCCGCGACCCGCCCCCAGCGCCGCGCGTACGGCGACCTCCCGGGTGCGGGCGGTCGACCGCGCCAGCAACAGATTGGCGACGTTGGCGCACGCGATCAGCAACACGAACGCCACCACGCCGCCCAGCACGAGCAGCGCTCGGCGGACGCCGCCCACGACTTGCTCGTACATCGGCACCACATTCGCGCCCCAGGCGCTGTTGAACGTCGGGTGCGCCGCCTCGAGTCGGCGGGCGATGGCGCTCATGTCGGCCTGCGCACGCTGCGGCGTCACGTTGGGCTTGAGGCGCGCGATGCTCGTGAGATACCGTCCCGTCCGTGTCCGATAATCCACTGATGGGTCGAGGTGCATGGGCGTCCAGAGCTCTGCCTTGCTCCCCTCGATCCCGAAGCTCGGCGGCATGACGCCGATCACGGTGGACGGCCGGCCATTGAGCTCGAGTCGCGCGCCGATGGCCTCTCGGCGCGCCCCGAAACGGCGTTCCCACAGGCGATGACTGAGTACAACGACCTGCGGCCCGTTAGGCGCGTCTTCCTCCGGGGTGTAGACGCGTCCAAGCTCCGGTGTCACGCCGAGCACCTGGAAAAACGAGGCCGTGGCGATCGACACTGCGACCTCGACGGGCTCGTCGACTCCCGTCAGGTTCGCCCGCCAGTCGATGTACGACCCGATGTCGCTGAACGTGGAGTTCTGCGCGCGCCAGTCCAGGTAGTTGGCGGGAGACACCACGTTGCGGTCCGCCCCGTGACTTCGGTTCGTCTCCCACACCATCACCAGCGAGCCCGGGTCCTTGAATGGCAGTGGCCGGAGCAGCACCCCGTCGACGACGCTGAAGATGGCTGTGTTGGCGCCGATACCTAACGCCAGGCAGGCCACGGCTGCGAGCGTGAAGGCCGGAGTCCGCCGAAGCGTTCGCAGCGCGTACGTGAGGTCCTGAAGGAGCGTATCCATCGCGTGACCCTCTAGGGCTGATGCTTCTTTGGACCAACGCGGGAACGATTCCGTTCTCCCATCTCACTCATTGCGCAGGGCCACGTTCGGGTCCACGCGTGACGCTCTCCGTGCGGGAACCCAGCAGGCGCCCAGTGCGACGAGCACGAGTACCCCGGCCACGAGACCGAACACCACGGGATCCGTTGCGCTGACGCCGTAGAGCAGGCTCCGCATCAGCCGCGTGAGACCGAACGCCCCCACCGCGCCGAGCGTTACGCCGATCACCGCCGGCGCCATGCCGTCCCGAACGACCAGCCGGAGCACATCCCCGGTCGCGGCGCCGAGGGCCATGCGAATGCCGATCTCGCGCGTCCGCTGCGCGACCGCGTACGAGATCACCGCGTAGATACCGATGGACGCCAGAACGAGCGCAACACCGGCGAACAGCGTCACGATGATGGAGTTGAGCTTGAATTGCGCGACGGACGTTGCTGCTCGCTGGTCCATGGATTGGATGCCGGCGATCGGGAGCGTTGGGTCGAGCGCCACGACCTCGCGGCGAAGCGCACCGGTGAGGGCGAGCGGATCGCCGGTCGTCCGGGCAACGACGTACACATAGGGGACCGGCGTCTGCGTGAGGGGTGTGAAGGCCTGGGAGTAGGTCTCCAATCCAACGCCCTCGAGCCGCGTGCTGCCGACGACCCCGACGATCGTCAGCCAGCTCGTGCTGTCCGACAGGTTGCCAAAGGTGATTCGTTCGCCGATGGGATCGCGCCCGCCGAACGCTTTCTGCACGAGCTCCTTGTTCACGACGACGACTCGCGGCGCGTTAGGCCCGTCGCTCGGCGTGAAGAGCCGACCCGAAAGAAGTGGGATCCGCATGGCCGAGAAATACTCGGCGGTCGCTACGGTGCTGACGGCGTCGGGAGAGCTCTGGCCCGGCTGCGGCGCGGGCTTGCCGACGATGTCGAACGAGAGATAGCTGTAGCCCCCCGCGAGTGGCACATCCGACGTGAAGCCTGCGACGGAAACGCCCGGCGTGGTCGTCAGCCGATCGCGGAGTGAGTTGAAGAACCCCATCACGCGATCATCGGTGTCGTACTTGACGCCCGGCAGAACCACCTGCGCCGTCAGGACGTGGCCGGAGTCGAACCCGAGGTCCACCTGCTGAAGCCGGGCAAACGTGCGAACGAGTAGCCCCGAGCCCACGAGGAGCACAAGCGCGAGCGCGACCTGTGCGACCACGAGCACCGCGCGTAGTCGCTCGCCGCTGCCGCCCCCAATACCGGCGCGGCCACCGGCGACGAGTGTCGAATGCAGCGCATAGCCGGAGCCGCGGAGCGCCGGGGCGATGCCGAATAGGAACCCTGTGACTACGACGGCGATGGCCGTGAACGCGAGCGCAACGGGGTCGAGCCCGACTTCATCGAGACGCGGCAGCGTTGGCGGCGCCGCGGCCCTGAGCCCCTGTACGCCCCACCACGCCAGTGCCAGGCCGAGCAGGCCACCGGCCACCGCGAGTACCAGGCTCTCGGTCAACATCTGCCTGACGAGTCGGCTGCGCCCGGCGCCGAGCGCCGCACGCACGGCCATCTCTCGCTCGCGAGCCGTCGCGCGCGCGAGCAGCAGATTCGCGACGTTCGCGCATGCGATGAGTAGCACGAGCGCCACGGCGCCGCTGAACACGAGCAGCGCCGGGCGAATCTGACCGACGAGTTGATCATGAAGCGAGATGACCAGGACGCCGATGCGCGCATTCGTCGCGGGATATGCGGCGGCGAGCCTTCGACCGATGGCATCCATGTCGCTTTGTGCGCGCGCCTGTGAAATCCCCGGTTTGAGTCGACCGACGACTGAAAGGAAGTCTCCGCGTCGTCCCGGCGGTGGTGAGCTTGGGTCGATCGCGAATGGAGCCCAGAGCTGCGCTCGCGCCGGAAGCCGCGCGGATTCCGGTGCCACGCCAACGACGGTGTACGGCCGAGCGTTGAGCGTGATGGTCTGTCCGACAATCCCGGGGCTGGCGCCGAACCGGCGCACCCAGAGTGCGTGCGAGAGCACGACCACACGATGGGAACCAAACACGAACTCGTCAGGCACGAACCACCGGCCCGCTGCCGGTGTCACGCCCAGTGTCGGGAAGTAATCGGCAATCACCCGGGCGCTTGGTACGCGCTCCGGATCCGCGCCAGGAGCGGCGAGATTGTCGTTCGAGTTCGCGTAGGCCGTCATCTGCGAGAACGACGAGTTCTGCGCCTTCCAGTCGAGATAGTCCGGCATCGACGCCGTCTCATGCTCTCCGTTTGCCATCCGCGTCCAGACCGTCATGAGCTGGGCGTCGTCGGGGTAGGGCAGATGCCGGAGCAGGACCCCATTCACGATACTGAAGATGGCCGTGTTCGCGCCGATACCTAACGCCAGCGTGAGCGCCACGGCCAGCGAGAAGCCAGGCTGTCTCGCCAGCGACCGAATCGCGTATCGCAAATCACGAAGGACGGTGTCCATACGCAAAGCTCCCGAGAGCGGTCAGTCGTTGCGAAGCGCAACGATGGGTTCGACGCGAGTCGCTCGCCGCGCGGGGACCATGCTGGCGAGCAGCGCGACGGCGCCTAACAGCAGTGGAATGCCAATGAACGTTGCCGGGTCGCTCGGCTTCACGCCGTACAGCAGCCCACTGAGCCCGCGACCCATCCCGAAGGCCACCGGGATGCCGATGATCAGGCCGAGAGCCACGAGGCGTACGCCGGCGCGGAGGACGAGCAGCAACACGTCACGCGGCTGGGCGCCGAGCGCGATTCGCACCCCGAACTCGTGGGTCCGCTGCGCGACGGAGTACGCCATCACGCCGTAAATACCGATGACCGCGAGCAGCAAAGCGGATGCAGCGAAGATCGAGAACATGAGGCCGTACACGCGCGGCTCGAAGTTCCGTTCGGCGATGACGCGCGGCATCACGTTCACCTCCGCGAGCGGCACGTCGGGATCGATCCGGCGAATCTCCGCCCGAATGAGCGGTGCAAGCGGGGCGGCATCGCCCGTGGCCCGCACGGCGACCCACAGCGTTCGCCGCTCGGATTGCGCGAGCGGAACCACGATCTGTGGTCGGAGCGCGTTGCTGATTCGGCGGTCCTGAACGAACCCGCCCATGATGCCCACGACCGTGGTCCAGGCCGTGTCGCTGGCTTCGAGCCGCAGCCGTTTTCCGACCGGATTTTGCCCGGGCCACTCGCGTTCAGCGAATACACGCGACACCATGGCGACGCGTGGCGCGGTCTTTGTGTCGCGGCGGTCGAAGTCACGCCCGGCGACAAGCGAAATGCCGAATGCGGACAGGAACCCCGGCGTCACCACGTTGTAGAACGCGTTAGGCCGGTCGTCCACCGCGTACGTCTTGCCTTCAGGCTGATAGTTCACCCAACTGCAGCAGTTGCGGACCGGCAGCCAGGCGATCGCGCCAACGCGAGCTACGCCCGATAACGACCCAACCTGCTCCGTAAGCGCGTCGTAGAACTGCAAGCGAGCAGAGTCGGTTGCGTAGCGGCTGCCCTCGGGCGCTACCTGGAACGTGAGCACGCGAGACGGATCGAACCCGAGCCGTGCGGTGCGCATCCGGATGAAGCTCTGAATCATCAACGCGGCACCGATGAGCAGCACCACCGAGAGCACGAGCTCCGCTACGACGAGTGTGCTGCGAAGCCGCGTTCCGCGAACCGCGCCAGTAGAGGAGCGGCTGTTCTCCTTGAGCGTCTCGCCGAGGCGCGGTGATGATGCCTGGAGTGCCGGCACGAGACCAAACAGGATGCCGGTCGCGACGGAGACAACCAGCGTGGCGGCCAGGACGCGGCGGTCCACGTCGAACACCATCCAGAACGGCATCTCCGGCGGTAGCAGGCTGACGATCGCGTCTACGCCCCACACGCCGAGAATCGCTCCGAGCCCGCCACCGATCACGCCGAGGATGATGCTCTCGGTCAGGAGCTGCTGGACGATCCGTCCCCGGCCCGCGCCAAGCGCGAGGCGCACCGCAATCTCACGCTGGCGATTCGTTGCGCGGGCGAGCATGAGGTTCGCCACGTTTGCGCATGCGATGAGCAGCACGAACGCAACCGCGGCGAGCATGATGAGCATCATCGGTCGAACGTCTCGAGCGACGTTCTCACGGAACGGCTCGAGCCACCCCGTCCAGCCCTTGTTGGTATCGCCGAATCGACCCTGCAGCTCGCGCATGGCCGCCACGAGGCGCGCCTGTGCCTGCGCGGGCGATACGTTCGGCGCGAGCCGCGCGACCATGCTGTAATTGCGCCAGTCGCGATGGTCCTTCATCTCACCCGGCTCGAGCGGCAGCCAGACGTCGGCCAGCTCGGGGAATTTGATCTTCTCCTGCACGACGCCGACGATGGTATATGGCTGCCCGTTGACATTGAGCGGCCGTCCGATGACCGACCGGTCTCCCGCAAACTTCCGCTGCCAGAAGCCGTGGCTGATGAGCATCACCTTTCCGGCTTCATCTTCGTCGGCGCGGAAACCGCGTCCGAGGATCGTGCGGATGCCTAACAACGGGAAGACCGAGGCGGTCATGCGCGCGCCCTGTACGCGTTCGGGCTCATCCAGCCCACCGATGTTGACCTGCCGATCGTCGAAGAGCCCGGCGCTGGCGAACGTTCCGCCGGCGTTCCCGACGTCGAGGTAGTCCGCGTACGACCAGCTGCCTTCGAAGCGGCGGTCGCGATCGAGCGTGGTGTAGACGCTCATCACGCGATCCGGGTCGGTGAAGGGCAGCGGTCGGAGTAGCAGCGTGTTCACCGGCGTGAACACGGTGACATTCGCGGCGATCCCGAGCGAAAGGCACAGAATGGCGACGATCGCGTACCCCGGGGCTCGCAGCAGCGATCGCACCGCATAGCGAATGTCGTGGCTTATCGAGTCCAGCATCGGGAATCGGGAATCGGGAATCGGGAATCGGGAATCGGGAATCGATGCCCGCCGTCTGAGCTGATGGTCGCGAAGCTATGGCTGATGGCTTTGACTGCTTTTGATGTACCCCGGGTAGAGGCGGCACTTTTCTGGGCGCCGCCCATGACCGTTTGCTTCGCCTGATTGTTACGTGAGCTTCTTCAGGGACTCCGTCGCCGGCTTGAACGTGGGATCAAGCCGCAGCGCGATCTCGTACTCGGCCTTCGCACGCTCCCGGTCTCGACGCCACTCGTGGACCATACCGAGCCTCCAGTGTGCGGCTGCGAGCGACGGGTCGTTGCGGCCCGGCGTCGTCTGCAGGTACGCCTTCAGTGCTTCCTCCGACCGCTCCAAACGCTGTCCCGAGAGAGCGCCGGTCTTCCCGATCTGAAAGAGGGCCCCGACTTCCGTCAGATTCGCCTCGATCATCGACTCGAACAGCTCGAACGCCTTGTCGTACGCGCCGGTGTTCTGATAGAACACGCCCAGCCGATACTCTCCAACGTGCCGATCCGACTTTTCTTTTGCCGCGCCGAGGTACGCGTTCTCGGCTTCGGTGAACATCTTCTGCCGCTCGTAAAGCCCACCGAGCTCGAGATACCCGCGGAGTGCGTTGCGCTTGCGAATCTCCTCGGCCTGCTCGAGCGCCTTGGCCGTGCTGCCACCCAGAAAACCCGGCGCCTGCACGTAGTACTGAATCAGGTCGCTTCGCGCGTCGAGGTTGTCGGCATCGAGGTCGATCGCGCGTTCCCAGGCGCCCTTGGCTTTCCTCGCGAGCCCCGGCTGGCGCAGCACATTTGCGTCCTGCGCCGCCCGGCCATACGCCCTGCCTAACCACAGGAAGTAGGTCGCGTTCTTCGGTTCCAGCTTCACCGCGGTCTCGAAGTAGTCCGCCGCGCGGTCGTGCCGGCGCTCCTCGATCGCGATGCGGCCGAGGTAAAACGCTGCGGCAGCGTCCGCCGCATTCGATCGGAACGCGGGCTCGAAGACGGTCTTCGCTTCCTTGAACTTCCCCGCCTCGAACAGCCGGACCCCGCTGGAGTCGCCGTTCTGGGCCGGGGCGACGTTAGGCAATGCCGCATACGCGGCTGCCGCAACGAATAGCGCGGTGAGGCGGGACCCGAGCCCGCGACCCCGGCCGAACCGGGTGTCGAGCCTCGAGTCCCGCTCCATCATCAGTCTGATGACGCCATGCCGGGAGTCGTCTCTTCCACCACCCGGCCGTCGAAGAGGTGGATCGAACGGTCCGCATGCCGCGCATAACGCGGATCGTGCGTCACCATGCAGATCGTAGCACCGCCGCGGTGCAACTCGCGCAAGAGCTCCATCACCGCCTCGCCGTTCGTCGAGTCGAGGTTTCCCGTCGGCTCGTCGGCCAGGAGGATCACCGGGTCGCCGGCCACCGCGCGTGCCACGGCGACGCGCTGCTGCTGACCGCCGGAGAGCTGCGAGGGGTAGTGCTTCATGCGGTGCGACATGCCGACGCGCTCGAGCGCATTCTGGACGCGCGTCTTGCGCTCCGACGACGACATCCCGCGATACGTGAGCGGCAGCTCGACGTTCTCGTAGACCGTCAGATCGCCGATCAGGTTGAACGCCTGGAAGATGAACCCGATCTGTCGGTTACGGATCCGTGCGCGATCGGCCGCCGAGAGCTTCGCCACCGGCTCACCGCTCAGCACGTAGCTCCCATCGGTTGGAGTGTCGAGCAGCCCCAGGATCGACAGAAGGGTTGTCTTGCCGCAGCCAGACGGCCCCGCGATCGCGATGTACTCGCCAGGCCGTATCTCGAGATGAATGTCCGAGAGCGCGTGCGTCTCGACCTCATCGGTGTAAAAGATCTTCTTGATCCCTTCCATCTTGATCAGCGCCTCGCCAGAAGCGCCGGGCATTGAGCCGAGGGACGAGGGCGACGTTGCGGACTGAGTGGCCATAGCCAGGGGAGTGAGGGTTGAGCTGGGGTCGTGGGGACGGAAGCCGTTCAATCCATTACCGCGGCGTCGCGCTCGCGGTTTCGCTTGCGATGGGATCAGTACGAATCACTGCAGTCGAACCTTTGCGACGTTGTCCCATTGCGACATGTCAGACACGATGACCTTGTCTTTGGGTTGCAGACCGCTGACGATCTCGATCGTGCTCACCGAGCTGCGGCCGAGCTTCACGTTCACGCGCGAGGCGGTCTTGCCGTCCGGGTCGAGCTTGAAGAGACCAACGGTGCTCTCGGCCTGACCGTAGGCCGGGCGCTGCACGAACAACACGTTGTCGAGGCGCTCGATCTCGATGACGCCGTCGACGCTGAGGTCAGCGCGCGCACCCGGCGGAAGCGTCTCCTGGTCGAACAGGACCTCCACCGTGACGGTCCCGTTGACCGACGTGGGGTCGACGCGGCTCACGTGACCCTTCACGATGCCCGAGTTCCCGCCGCCACCGCCCGCACGCGTATCGATATCGACCTTCTGGCCCATCGAGACGTCCTTTGCCTGCGTTTCCGGAACGCGAAGCACCGCCTTGAGCTTGCCGGGCTGCGCGACCGTCGCGAGCGTCTGACCGGCCAGCACCCACTGGCCCAGCTGCAGTTCTTGCTGCCCGTTCCCGAGCGAGAGCAGCTGACCGGCTTCACCGGCCGGCACCTTCATTGACGCAACCCGCTCCTGCTGGAATTTCAGAATGTCGGAGAGACGGTCGATGTTGGCGCGCGCCAAACGGAGCTGTTCGGAGATGGCGTCCGTCTGGACCTTGAGCTGCTGCTCGAGCGACCTCAATCGCTTGTCGCCCTCGTCCATCGCCTCCGTAGCCCGCGCAACTTCATTGGCCGACGCCAGAGGAGGAGTCTTCGCGGCGAGCGCCTTGAACGTTTCGAAGTCACGCTTGGCGGTGCCGTACTGCGTTCGCGCGTTCGCGACCTGCGTTTCGAGCTGCAGGCGCTGCGATTCGAGCGACGTCTGCAGCGTGACGTAGTTCTGCTGTGCGCTCGTCACGGCGCTCACCGCGTTGAGCATCTCGAGCTGCACGTCCGGGTTACTCAGCTCAAGCAAAAGCGTCGATGGCGTGACGGTGACGCCCGGCCGAACAGGAAGCACCTCGACGCGGCCCGAAGTCACCGCGACGACGTAGCGAATGTGCTCAGGGGTCAACGTGCCCGGCGCTCGCACTTGCCGGGTCATGGTTCCACGCTGGACGGAATCGATCCACAAAGTTGCCCGATCGACCGAGGGCGCTCGCTGCTCGAGATTCCCGAGTGCGACGGTGGTGATGCCAAGTACGGCGACGCCCACGCCAATCAAGATGTATTTGCCGCGCTTTTTAGGCGGTTCCCGCTTGATGTCCATCGCCAAGAGGACGCGTCCTTATGCTAGAAAATCGTTCGGTTTGACAGGAGAAAAGCACGAACAGTTCGAATACGTGCAAAGGGAAGAGCCGTGCCATCGTACCTGCATCGCAAGACGCCTATTTTCAACGTGTTACGATGCGGCTTCCAACGGCGCTCGAGCAGTTCGCGCCCAGATATGGGAACTCTCGTCCCAAAATCGGACGATCCGGAAACTAACGAGCCGGCGACCGTGTACGGTAGCCGGCTCGAGCGTTCGACGGCAGTCGTCGACGTTAGGCGGTGACGGTCGCCCTAGGGCGCCGCCGCAGTGGTATCGGACAACCAGTCTCGCTCGGCCAGGAGCCGCCGGCCTCCGCGCCAGATTTTCACCAGCGGCGACTCCGTCCGTTCCAGCGACGTTTCGATCACCCGTCCCGCGGTCGGGCTGGCGTGCACATAGTGTCCGTTCCCAACGTAGATCCCGATGTGCGTGACTCTGCCATTGCGGCCGAACGTGAGCAGGTCTCCAGGTCGAAGCCGAGTGGTGTCTTTTGGGATCGTCGCGCCATACTCAGCCTGCTGGGCTGCCGTACGGGGCAGCACCAGCTGAATCGCGTTCAACACGTACCGGACGAATCCGCTGCAATCGAATCCGCCCGATGGCGTCGTTCCGCCATACTTGTAGCGGGTTCCGATTTGCGAGCGCGCGACCGTCACGATGGAGTCGCGCATCGACATCGCCGTCGCGCTGAACGCCGAAAACGGCCTCCGATCGCGCGGAGCCGGCTCGGTCGCCTCCTCCATGTTCTGCGCCGCCGCCACAACCGGCGCGAACGCCACGATCGCCGCGATCGCACAATGGCGAAGGCGACGCGAGACGCGCGACGGATGAGGTGGCGAGTGAAGCATCATTTCGAGGTTGGACACACGCACGTACGAGGCCGTTGCCGAGCGCGGTGGATCGAGAAGCTACTGCTGTCGCGCTTGCTGCGACCAGACCCTCTCCACCCGTTGTTGCTCGGTCCGTTGACTTCGCGGCCAACGCTCGTGTCCGCTGTCACGCAAAAACGCGTTACCTCGGAACGCAACGTGGTAACTACTCGTCCTCGCCTCGATAGATGCAGCCCGTCGTACAGGTCTCGCGAACCTCGACCTCCATCAGGCCCCCCAGGATCGGACCGAGCTGACGCCAGATCCATCGCGCCAGATTCTCGCTCGTGGGATTCTCGAGGCCGGCAATCTCGTTCAGGTATCGATGATCGAGCTGCTCGTAAACGGGACGAAACGCCGCCTTCATCTCGGCGAAATCCATCACCCAGCCCGTCTGCTCGCCCACCGGTCCGTCGACCGACACCCGCACCTGGAACGAGTGGCCATGAAGCCGAGCGCACTTGTGATCCGCCGGAACGTTAGGCAGGCGGTGCGCGGCTTCGAACGAGAAGTCCTTGTACAGTCGCATCACCGAATCCCGAGTGCTTTGTGCGTTTGCACGCTCAGGCGCCATCTCGGGTGAGCGAGACAGTACGCGACGGCGCGCCGCGTATTCTCGGCCACCACCGGTCCGTCCATCGGCTGCAGAAAGAAGTGATCGAACTCGAGCGATTCAAATCGCTCGGGCGGCGCATCCGCCTGCGGGTATACGAGCTTGAGCTCATCCCCGTGCGTCAGCACGAGCTGCGCGGTCGACTTGGGGCTCACGCATACCCAATCGAGACCCGCGGGAGCGTGTTGGGTCCCGTTCGTCTCGACGGCAATCTCGAATCCCGCTGCGTGAAGCGCGCGAATCGCCTCGTCATCGAGCTGCAGGAGTGGCTCGCCTCCCGTACACACAACGAGCGGCCGGGCGCCGGCGTTCGCGGACCATGGCCAACGTGAGCTCACCGCATCCGCGAGCGCGTCGGCCGTCGCGAACTTGCCGCCGTCTGGACCAACCCCCACGAAGTCGGTGTCGCAGAACGTGCACACGGCGTGAGCACGGTCGACTTCGCGACCCGTCCACAAATTGCATCCGCTGAACCTGCAGAACACAGCCGGCCGCCCGGCGTTCGCACCTTCGCCCTGTAGCGTGTAGAAAATTTCCTTCACGGTGTACGTCATCGCGCGGGCTCACCAACGGGTTCGTCGTCCACCTCGGGCGCGTACCGTCCCGGGTCCGACGTGCCGGCTTCGCGAAAGCCGCGCAGGCGAAGTTGGCAGGCGTCACAGTGGCCGCAGGCCGCACCGTCCGGCGAGGGGTCGTAGCAGCTCGTCGTGAGCGCGTAGTCAACGCCGAGTCGCTGCCCGAGCTCAATGATCTGCCGCTTCGACAGATCGATGAGCGGTGTACGGATTTCGATTCGTGCGTGCTCCTCCGCTCCCGAGCGCGTCGCGAGATTCGCCATCCGCTCGTACGCGTGAATGTATTCGGGGCGGCAGTCCGGGTAGCCGCTGTAGTCCAGTGCGTTCACTCCGATGAAGATCGCGCGTGCCCCAATCACCTCGGCCCAGGCCAACGCGAACGAAAGAAAGATTGTGTTGCGCGCCGGAACGTAGGTGATCGGCACGCCCGCACCGAGCTCGCTGGGCAGCCGATCCTTGGGAACAGGAACATCGGCGGTGAGCGCCGATCCCCCGAACATTCGAAGATCGATGTCGGCGACGACGTGCTGTCGGACCGTATAGCGCTCGGCGATGCGACGTGCCGCGTCCACCTCGTACGCGTGGCGTTGTCCGTAGCGGAAGGTGAGCGCGTGGATCGCATACCCTTCGGCGGAGGCGAGGGCCAGTAGCGTGGTGGAGTCGAGGCCACCGCTGAGGAGGAGAACGGCTGGACGTTCCGGCACGGAGCAGGGGACGGAGGGCAGTCACGGGCAAGCTAGCCGGTGCATCGATGCAGGGGAACGCTGCCCGCGCGTCAGGCACACGGCATGCGCCTGTGTGTGTGGCGGGCTGTGCCCTCAACGGCCCGCAGTGTGTAATTTCTCGCTTCGTCGTTGAACCGTCAGCCTGCAAGGCGAAAGGCAATTTCATGACGTGCCGTGTTCCTCGCGCCGCGTTGATCCTCTCCTGCGTGACAATCGTGGCCGCGTGCGGCGGCCGCGGCTCCGCTCCGGCGGGCCCTCCACCGCGGCCCGTAGCGCCTAGTGTCACCGATGGCCGATCGCTCGTGAACGCGATGCGGCAGAAGTACAACGCACAGTGGTACAAGACGCTGTCGTTCACGCAGAACAACACGCTGTACTCGGCTCGTGGCGGTGCGACGAACAGTCAGTGGCGCGAGCACATCTCGGTGCCGGGTCGGCTGCGCATCGATTATCTGCCGCTCTCGCAGCGGAGTGGCGTGCTGTTCGATGGCTCGCGTGTGCACACGTTCGACAACGGTCGCGCGATCGACACGCAACCGGGCGTCAATGCACAGCTGCTCGTGATGGCGGATGTGTATGCGCTACCGGTCGAGCGCTCCACGCAGCTCCTCGATTCACTCGGCTTCGATCTGACGAAGCTTCGGCGTGATGCGTGGGAGGGTCAGTCTGCGTATGTCGTCGGCGCCGCGGCGGGCGATTCCACGACCAGCCAGTTCTGGATCGACAGCGTGAGGCTTGTGGTGCTGCGGATCGTTCAGAAGGAGCGGCGAGGGACGCGGGATGTCGTGACGGACGTTCGGTTCGGCAAGTTCGCCGATTTTTCAGGGCTCCCGATTGCGACGGAGGTCGTGCAGTATCGCGACGGGCGGCTCGTCTTCAGGGAGCAGTATGCCGACGTCCGGGTCAACGACCCGATTCCCGACGACACGTTCGACCCCGTGAAATGGGTGGCGGCGCAGCCGAAGCCCTAGGCGGCAGGCGGCATGACGTCAGGCAGCCTCCGTCTTCAGTCCGCCAACCAGTTGTCTGAGCTGAGTCGACCCGGCAAGCAGCTGCGTCGACGCGGAGCTCATCTGCTCGCACGCCGCGCTTTGCTCCTGCGTCGACGCGCTGACCTCCTGGGCGGCCGCGGCGTGGCTCTCGGCAGTGCGCGCGATGGACTCGACACCGCGCGCGGCCGTCGATACCACATCCACGTTGCGCTCGGCCGCCTGCGTCACGCTCGTCGCGGCGTCACGCGTGCGCTCGGCGGCTGCCGTGATGGTCCGCAGCGCACCGTCGATGTCGCGCGACACGCGCTCGATCTCCCCCACGCGCGACGCGCTCGCCTCCATGGCGCGCGTGGTGGTCGCCACGCGCGCCGTCACGACGCTCGTTAGGCGTACCACGTCGTCGGCCGCTGCCTGCGCCTGCTCGGCGAGTTTTCTGACCTCGTCCGCGACCACCGCGAACCCGCGCCCGGCGTTGCCGGCGCGCGCGGCCTCGATCGCCGCGTTCAACGCCAGCAGGTCCGTCTGCTCGGCGATGCGACTCACCGACGCCACGAATTTGTTGATGTCCTCGGCCGTGCGGTTGAGGACAACCACTTCCGTCGCGGCTTCGTGCACCGACGATCGCACATCACCGAGAATTCCCATCGCGCGTTCGATCTCGGTTCGCTTGGCGCGAGCCGATTCCTCGATCGACGCGGCCAGCGAGTTCACGACCTCGGCGCCGGAGCGCACGCCCTGCGCGCTGTCGCGAATGGTTCGGAGCGCCTCGTCGATCGATCGAAGCTGCTGCACCTGGCCATCCGCGCCGGTGGTGATATCGGTCATCGACGTGGCCATCTGGGTGGCCGAGACGGAGATCTGCTGAGACACCTCGGACAGATCGTGCGCTGACGTCGCCACGTCTTCTGCAGTCATCGACACGATCGAAACCACGCGAGAGAGCGACTCGGCCGTGGAGTTCATCGCCGCGGCGAGGTCGCGAAACTCTCCAGGGAACCGATCAGTCGTCCGCACCGCGAGATTGCCGTTGCTCAGCTCCCGGGCGTGTCCCACCAGATGGGTGAGCGGCCCACTGATCGACCTGATGGTGTTCGCGACGATCACGACGGCGAGAACAACAGCGAGTGCGATTGCCACGACGAGCAGTCTCGCGCGCCGATCGTTCTCGGCCCGCAGCTGCTCCGACGCGGCAGCGACCTTCGCTGCCTCGAGCGTGCTGAGGTTCTCGACGTCGCCGAGCAGTGACGCCACGAGGCCGCGGGCTCGCCCTCCGAGCTCTCGTGCGGCGGCGTCCCGACCAAGATCCGCGAGGCGATGCGCCGTCGCGTACTTGATCTCGATCTCCGACAGCTTCGCGTCGATGCTGGCGATGAGCGTCACCTCCTGAGCGATCTGTCCGGGCCGCTGGTTCATCTCGCGCTGCACGCGATGTGTTTCCCAGCTCAATCGTTGGAACTCCCCGCGCGCGGTCGTATCGCGGCTGTCCAGGTAGCCGGATGCCGCGGACAGCTCGCGCATCACCGCGGCGGAAAGCCGCGCGGTGAGCAGCCCCTCTTCCTGCACCCCGGAGAGTGTCCCGCTGATCACGGTCGACATGTTCGACAACGCCGTGTAGCCCAACACGCCGCCCGTCATGAGCAGGATTGTCAAGACGCCGAACCCGAGCCTGAGGCGTTGGCGAATGCTGTCGAGCCGCAACGACAACCAGCGTGTCACTGGCGGCCTCTGCTCTGAAGCTCGAGCGCTCCGTGCCTCGCTCTGGTCATCGCCACCGTCTTGGCAACGACATCGCCAGTCGCCTGAAAGGCGATCTGGCCGGTCACGCCGCGGTAGGCGTTGCTTTCGTGCATTGACTCGAGATAGTCGCGAATGGCGGAGCGATCCGGGCCCGCGCGCTCGATTGCCTGCGCGACGACCATGGTCGCGTCGTACGCGAGTGCGGCAAAGCTGTTCGGCTCCCGGCCGAATTTCCCGCGGAACGCCCGCACGAACTCACGTACCTCTGGCCGCGGATCATCGGCACTGAACGGCGCTCCCACGTAAACCCCCTCGGACGCCGCGGTGTCGGTCGTTATGCCGGCCCACCCATCGCCACCGAGGAAATCGCTCTTGATGCCCTGGCGCCTTGCTTCACGAAGGATCTCGAGGCCCGATCCGTCACTTCCGGCCACGAAGATCAGTCCGGGCTCGTGAAGCTTCAGATAAGCGAGATACGGCTCGACTTCTTTGCCGTCCACGGCCACCGGCTCGAGCGATGTGATCTCGCCGGCGAACGCGCGCCGGAACGAATCAGCGAGCCCACGTCCGTAGCTGTTGTTTTCGTACAGAATCGCAGCGCGCGTATGGCCGAGTGCCTTCGCGAAACGCGCCAGCGCGATACCGTTGGCGGAGTCGCTCGGGATGACTCGGAACAGCCAGTGCGACAGACCGGTGATCTCCGGCGAGCTGGCGCTGGGGGAGACCGACGCGAGCCGTCCATCGTAGACCCGCGCTGCCGCGACAGTCGCACTCGAGTTCGCGTGTCCCACGACGGCGAGCACGCTATCGGCGTCAACGAGCTGCTGCGCAATGACCGCGGCGGTGGCGCCGGTGCCTTCGTCGTCGACGGTCACCACGCCGAGCCGATGCCTTCGGATACCGCCTCGCTTGTTCACGACGTCCACCGCGAGCTGGGTGCCCTGGCGAGCCATCAGCCCGTACGCCTCGTTCGCCGGTGAAGCCGACGCGATCGTATACGTGGACCCGTCACCCCCGCGCGCGCACGCCCCGAGGGCGCAGGCGACAACAAGCAAATGCGGACCTTTCAATCGATCTCCTGAGGGGCTCGTGGTAGGCCTTCAAGGACGAGGGCGAAGAAGACACCGTCACGGCTCCATGGCCCGGCATCTGCCACGTCTGGCGCACGCCACAGACGGAGCGGTACGGTGAGAGTTCTGGTGACCGGGGGCACAGGCGTCGTGGGACGCGCGACCGTAGACGCCCTGCTCGCGCGCGGGCATGAGGTGCGGCTGTTCAGTCGCAACGCGCGGGATGACGTGGCGGAATGGGCGCACCGCGTCGACGCGTTTCCGGGCGACGTGTCCAACGAAGTCGAAGTGCGCGGTGCCGCCGACGGGTGCGAAGCGGTCGTCCACCTGACCGCGATCGTCGCCGAATCCCCGCCGGAGTCGACTTTCGAGAAGGTCAACGTGACCGGGACACGCAACGTCGTCCGCGAGGCCGGGGAATCTGGTGTGCGGCGCTTCGTGTACGTCTCGTCGCTCGGGGTGGATCGAGGGGAGTCGCCGTATCACCGCTCCAAGTTGCGCGGGGAGGACGTCGCGCGGACGTTCGGCGGGAATTGGGTCATCCTGCGTCTCGGAAACGTCTACGGGCACGGAGACGAGCAGCTGTCGCTCATACTCAAGATGGTCCGGACGCTCCCGGCCGTTCCGATCATTGCCGGCGGCGACAGGCCGTTCCAGCCCATCTGGGCGGGCGACGCGGGTGAGGTGCTGGCGCTCGCCGCGGAGCGAGACGGGCTCGCGGGTCGCGTGCTCGAAGTTGCCGGTCCGGAGCAGACCACGTTCGACAACGTAGTGGAGCGACTGGCGCGGATTACTCAGCGCGATCCCATTCGGATTCCCGTGCCCGTTCCGCTCGCGTCGATGGCGCTGCGTGCGGCGAACGCGCTCGGTGCGGACCTCCCGGTGGACAGCGGACAGCTCACGATGCTCGGTGAAGGCAACGTCGTGACAAATCCGAGCGGGAACGCCCTAACGACGGTGTTCGATCTCGCCGGCACGAAGCTGGACAAGGGGCTCGCGATGCTTGCCGACTCGCAGCCCGAGCTGCTGCCGGAGGAGGGCATCGGTGCGTTGCGGCGGAAGCGATTCTGGGCGGAGATCGACGGGAGCCGACTGAGTCCTGAAATGCTGTTTCGCCACTTCGTGTCGCATTTCGCGGACTGTACCCCATGGCACCTAGAGCTCGAGGCGGAGCCGGGCACGCCGAAGGTACCGGAGCTCGGTGCCGTGCTTACGATTTCGCTGCCGCTCCGCGGCAACGTGCAGATCCGGATCGTGGAGCTCGAGGTGCGCCGCATGACGGTGTGCACCGTCGAAGGCCATCCGCTCGCGGGCGCAGTGCGGTTCCTGACCGAGCAGCGCGGGGCGGCCGTTCGCTTCGAGGTGCAGGTGTACGATCGAGCGGCGAACGTCGCGGACTGGCTCGTGATGAACCCGATCGGAGCGAGACTGCAGAACGCGACGTGGCACGAGACGGTGGAGCGCGTGGTGAAGGAGAGCGGGGGGCGCGCTCCCCGCGGGGTCGAGCGCGAGTTCACGAAGCTGGATGCGGATCAGGGACGCGAGGTGAACGACTGGCTGGAAGGCCTCGTGCTGGCGCAGCGTCAGGCGGATCATGAGGTGCGGCGAGACACGCAACCAGGAGACGTGGCACCTAACGATGGTGTGGGTGGTCACCAGTCGTACATCGAGCAACGGGAGCAGGCGCGTGAAGCGGAAGGACGATAACGGCCGCTGCTAGGTGCGTGCAGCTGCTAGGCTGGTAGCCGACGGCTGCGCGCTACTGCTGCTTGCGGCGAGCTGCTGCCAATACCGCAACGAGCCCGACTCCGACGGCCAGTCGTGAGTCTTGAGTCGGAGTCGGCGTTGCCGAGTCCCCAGTCGCTAGTCCCCGCTCTCCGCAAAATCCAGATCGAGCTCGCGAAACTGGCAATGCTCGCCGCACCCGAGCCGATACCGGTTCCTGGCGAACCAGCGGTAGAAGCGCTCAGCCAGCGGGCGCACGAACGGGACCGAAAAAACCCACGTAACGAGCCGGCCCTTGGGAAGCTGGTCGATGATCTGCTCGATTGCCGCGGCGCCCTGCCACGTGTGGCCGTCTCGGCGGATCAGCTGCACCGACTGCGCGTACGCGCGTGTGGGGATCCACGGAAAGCGCGCGTGAACGCCAGGGGCCTGTGATGGGACGATCTCGAGCATGCCACGTCGGTCCCATTTACCGAGGCGCCTAACGAGGCCCTGGCAGATCCGGCATGCGCCGTCGTAGACGACGGTGTACGCCCGTGCCGGGGAGCCGTAGGCCGGGGCGCGCGCCGGCGATGCGTCGTCATCGGTTCGCACCTGTCCCTTCACCGTGAAGCGAACCACCGGGACGGTGCGCGCGGCCCGCCTGACGCGAGACTGCGGTGTCGCGGTCGCGCTCATGCTGCCGCCGCAGCCGTTGCCGCGCGCTGGACCGTCATCTCGGGCGAATGTGTGAGTGTCTGGTGCAGGGGGCATAACTCCGCCACGCGGTGCGCGACCTTGACGCGTTCAGCTGGTAAAGACGGCCACTCGTACGTGAGCGCAATCGCGCTGACGCGGTGCGGACGCTCCGCGAACGACCACGACACGTCGATCACGAGATCGTCCGCACTCAAGCCGACATTCGATGCCCACGACTGCAGCACACCGAACGTGCAGACCGCGAGTCCGCTCGCGAACATCTGATAGGGCGAGTATTCCTGACTGGCGGACTCGGCTTCGATCGTGAGCTGGCCCGTCGCCGGCTCGAGCCGAATCGAATTGTCGGATAAGAGAATGATCTTCACCCGCACCTCCTCGTAGGCGCCCGGGAAGTGCAAGGGACCGGCCAATTCAACGCAGCGCTGAAGGTTGCTGCTGGCTCAGGCAGTGAAGGGTGCCCAATCCCCAGACGAGGTCGACCGCATGGATCCCCACGACCTCGCGGTCCGGCATGAGCGCCGCAAGTGTGTTCAGTGCGACCCGATCGTTGCGGTCGTTGAACGTCGGGACGATGACCACGCCGTTGGCGATGTAGAAGTTCGCGTAGCTCGCCGGGAGGCGTTCGCCGTTCATGTACACGGGCCGCGGATACGGCAGGGTAACGACTCGTAGCGCATCACCGGCGACGAGCTCCAGTCGGCGCAGGTTGTCCGACGAGCGGCGATGGTTCTCGTCAGCCGGGTCTTCCTCGTGGGCGAGCACCACGACGTCGGGCGCCACGAACCGGGCGATGTCGTCGACGTGGCCGTGCGTGTCATCGCCCACGCACCCTTCGCCGAGCCACAGGGTTTGTCTGACGCCGAGGTAGTCGCGGAAAACGCGTTCATAGTCGTCGCGCGACAGCCCGGGGTTACGCACCTGGACGTCGGATAGCAGCCACTCTTCCGTCACGAGCAGAAGCCCTTCTCCGTTGGCCTCGATGCCGCCGCCCTCGAGAACTACAGGCTCTCCGGTGTCAGGCCGGCGTGGCACGATGCGCGGGAGATCCGTGAGGTCGGCAATCGCCTGTCCGACGCGCTCGTCGCGCTGGTAGTTGTCGTACTTCGCCCACGCGTTGAATTGCCAGTTGACGAGCTGGACCCGCCCACGCTCGTCGCAGACGAACGTCGGCGCCGAGTCGCGGAGCCACACTCGGTCGTTGGGCACGATGTGGAGTCGGTAACCTTCCGGTGCGACACTGTGGGCCTCGAGCACAACGCGCGCGTCGTCGCGCACCTGCTCGTCGTGACACAGGATCTCTACTCGCTCGTGACGATGCAGGACGCGAGCGATCTCACCGTATACCCACGGGATCGGCGCGAGCTTGCCCGGCCAGTCGGGCTCGTGATGCGGCCAGGCGATCCAGGTGGCGTCGTGCTTTTCCCATTCCGCAGGGAAGCGGAAGGCAGAGCGGGAACCGGGAACTGGGAACTGGGAACCGTGCGTCATTGTCATTCCGAGCGCAGCGAGGAATCGCGATCGTCCCGGTAGAGCGCTTCTGTTCCCGGTTCCCCGTTCCCAGTTCCCGGTTGGCTCATCCGAGATATCGATTCAGGATCGGTCCATACGCGTCGATCCGCCGATCCCTCAGGAACGGCCAGTTGCGCCGCGTGTCCTCGATCACGCGCGGGTCGCACGTCGCGACCAGCACGGCCGGATCGACGCCTGCCTCCGCGAGGATCCGTCCGAACGGATCGCTGATGAACGAGTGACCGAAGAACTCCAGCCCGTTCGTGCCCGGCTCCGGTTCGAAGCCGACGCGGTTGGGGCTCGCGACATAGACGCCGTTCGCGATCGCGTGTCCCCGCTGGATCGTACGCCACGCCGACACCTGATCGTCGCCGAACTCCGCTTTCTCCGACGGATGCCAGCCGATCGCCGTCGGATAGAACAGAATGTCCGCGCCTAACAACGACGTGATGCGGGCTGCCTCCGGGTACCACTGGTCCCAGCAGATCAGCACGCCGATGTTCGCATAACGCGTCTTCCACACGCGCCACCCGTTGGCCGCGCCCTTCAGCGTGTATCGCTCATCCTGCGTCGCGTCCCCCGGTGTGAAGTAATACTTCTCGTTGAAGAGCGGGTCATCCGGGATGTGCATCTTGCGATACACGCCGAGCAGCGAACCATCCGCGTCGATGACCGCGGCGGAGTTGCGGTACACGCCGGCGGCCTGGCGCTCGAAGATCGGAACGATGAGTACGACGGCGAGGTCCTTCGCCAGCGCCTGCATCGTCGTGACCGTGGGCCCTGGAATCGGCTCGGCCAGCTCGAAGCGTTCGCCCTTCTGCGCCTTGCAGAAGTATTGGCAGTTGAACAGCTCCTGCAGACAGATGATCTGCGCGCCGCGCCCGTGCGCCTCGCGGATCTTCGTGATCGCGTCGTTCAAATTCGCTGCTACGTCGGGACCGACGGCTTCCTGCACGAGGCCGACGGTGAAAGGCTGGGTCGCGCTCATGCGCGAATAGTAATCAGCGCCTCAAGTCCGCCTGACGAGTGGGCGATTGCTCCACGACGCCAACGACGACGTCGCCGACGTTGGTGCCGGACAGCCCCGTTCGCAGCAGTGCGCCGACTGCATCGAGCGCCATGTGTGATCGATGTTCGGCGAGGTCGTCCGCGGGATCTCGGCCCTCGGTCACGATGGCGCTCCAGGTCGTCGCGTCGACCACGGCGCCGGCCGCATCGGTATTGCCGTCGCGTCCGTCGGTGCCCGCAGCAAGGAGCGTGAGACCGACGCTGCGATCGCCCTCGGCCTGCAGCGCGTCCGCTGCTGCGAGCGCGAGCTCCTGGCAGCGACCGCCAGGCGCCGGCTCGCCGGCGCCGAGACGAACGGTGGTCTCTCCACCCCACAGCATGCACGCGAACCGCGCGTCCGGATTCTCTGCGCTCGCGCCATCGAGGAGACCGGCCTCGCGAAACCGCACGAGCTCATCGACGAGGCGCTGTGCCGTGAACGTCGCATCATCGAGAAGGGGCTCTCCGACGACCCTGACCGGCGCCGCGCCGAGCGAGCGCGCGGCGTGCGCTGCCGCCTCGAGCGCGTCGCGATTGCCGAGAACGACGGTACACTCCACGTGCGCGAACGCCGAATCGTTCGGCGGCGGCGGCTCGCTTTCGCTGTTCGGAGACCGAAGCAGGTCGCGGAGTGCGCGCGGAACGAAGGGTTCGAGCCCATCCCGCTCGATGAGCGCGAGCACATCGCGAGAGCTCCGCGGATCGGGGGCGCACGGGCCCGACGCGATCGACGGAATGTCGTCTCCGACCACATCGGAAACGATCAGGCAGTTCACGCGTGCCGGGGCGAGTGCTTTCGCGAGTCGTCCGGCACCCCATCGCGTGAACCGCTTTCGGACGGCGTTCATCACGGTGATGTCCGCGCCCGAAGTGAGGAGCTGCTCGAACATCCACGAGAGGTCGCGCTCGGCGACACCTGGTACCGGAGCGGCGACCAGGCTCGTGGCACCGCCGGACAGGAGGACGAACACGGTTCCCGTTCCGCGGATTCGATGGGTGAGTTGTGTGATGTGTTCCGACGCCTCGTAGGAGCCGGTCGAGGGCACCGGGTGGTCACCGGCCACGCTGACGAGGCGTGGGTGTGGAGAAGGCATCCGTTCCGGTGCGACGATGACTCCGCCTTCTGGCTCCCTGTGATGGTCGCGCAGCACATCGATGGCCGCTTCCGCCATCGCCGTCGATGCCTTCCCGAGCGCGATGATCCAGACCGGCGACGAAGCGGACGTTAGGCGAGCGGACACGGCGTGCCGCGTTGCCGATCTCGGGTCGACACCACCCACGGCGGCGGCGTGAATGGCGATCGCGAGCTCGCGTGCCGTCAGGGACCGGGGTTCGCTCATGCGGAAAAAGAAGCGCCCCGGCCGAAGCCGGGGCGCCATCTCATTTGTCTGATGGCGTTGGTGGTGGTGAGAGCTTGTCGATCACGTCGCCCAGCTCCGTGTACGCATCTGCGGCGAGCACACGGAATGGCTGTGTTTTGTACGCGATCTTGCCATCGGGTCCGATCACATAGAGCGACCGGTTGTCCATCTTGTTCTTTTCATCGTACGCGCCGTACAGCGCGCCGACCTTTCCGTCCACGTCGCTGGCAAACACGATCGGGAACTCGGAGTCACGCGCCCAGTTGGCCTGGACCGTATCGGCGTCGACGCTGATGCCGACGACCAGGACCTTGCGTCCGTTGTTGAAGAGCGTGGCGTACTGATCACGGTACGCCTCCATTTGAACCGTTCAGCCGCGCGTCCTGGCCTTGAAGAAGAACGCGAGAACGACGGTCTTGCCCTTCATCGACGAGAGCTGGACGGGATCGCGGAGCAGCCCGTAGCGCGTTGCCCCGGGCAGTGAGAAGTCGGGGGCAGTGTCACCGACTTTGGGGCCGGTCTGGGGTGGTGGCGCTGCCGCGGGCTGCTGAGCAACCGCGACGGTCGCCGACCCGAACACCGCTGCAAGTGTGAACGCGGCGACTCTGCCTCGCGCCGCTAAGCTGGATGCCATGGGGATCTCCGGATTGGAACAGGGTTGAAGTTGCTGATCGAACCGTTGATCGGGAATAGGGAAACGCGAATCGGAGGCCGCTGAGGCCGGGTTCTCGGTCAAACAAAGGGCCGGGTCTGCCTGAGGGGACAATTGCTGTCCTCTGCTGGGGATATCAAGTCGCGTTAACCCTCCTAAACGCGAGCTAACAGGGGCACGCATGCTGCTTTTCAGTGGCCCAGGACGCCGCGGCGATCGCGGCGCGGCCCAACGAGGAGGAAGCAATGACCAGATATGTGAAGATGCTCGTAGTGCCGGCGCTTGTGCTCGCAGCCGCCTGTGGGCGGGACGAAAAGCCGATGGACGATGCGCTGAAGAACGACCTCAGCCTCGCGTCCTCGATGCAGCCATATCAACCGCAGCAGTTCGTCTCGCCGATGGAGCAGGGGTACGCGGGGTACGGGTACGGCCAGTACGCGCAGCAGCCTAACGGGTATTACCCCACCGCGCCGCAGCCTGTTGCCCAGCGCCGGATTTACCGAGCGCCGGCCGCCAGCTCGAGTCGCTCGGCCTCGACGGGGACTGCCGGAACGACCGGGACGCAGGTCGTGAAGAACACGAAGCGTGACGCCATCATCGGCGGCGTCGCCGGGGCGGCGATCGGGGCGGTCACCTCGCGCGACAAGCTCAAGGGCGCGGTGATCGGCGGGGTTGCAGGCAGCGTGCTCGGCGCAGTGATCGGCAACAACGTGGACGTGAAGAAGATCCCATTCTAAGCACCTTGGTACGCAGGACACGTCCATGCTGGAGCGCGGCGTCCGGGTTTCCGGGCGCCGCGTTCGACGTTGTCGCGGTCGATCGATATAGTGTTGGGCACGCCTCTCGCCCTGCCGGTACCGCGTGACCAGTGACCCCTTGAGCAGAGACTCTGCTGCCCCTGCCGACGACCGGCGCCAACTCAGCCCGTCCCGGATCGCGGGCACGCACCAGGCTCGCCAATCGCTCGCCGCGCATCACGCAGCGCAACGATCGAAGATCGAGCGCGCCGCTGACGCGCTAACGCGCGCCGCCGCCTCCACGCCATTTCTCGTGTTCCATGTGGTGTGGTTCGCCGGCTGGATCCTCGCCAACACAGGCGCTCTTGGCATTCGGCCGTTCGATCCATTCCCGTTTGGACTGTTGACGCTGATCGTGTCCCTCGAGGCGATCTTTCTATCGATCTTCGTCCTGATGGCGCAGTCGCGCGAGTCCACCGTTGCCGAGCTGCGCGAGGAGGTGAGTCTGCAGGTCGTTCTTCGAATGGAAGAGGAGGTGACGAAGACGCTGCAGCTCGTGGCTGGACTCTATACGCGTCTCGGCCAACAGGTGAGCGAAGACCCGGAGCTTCGCGAGATGCTCGGGCCGCTCGACGCGGATGAGATCGAACGCGATTTGGTCGATCAGATCAAGGCAGCGAGGGAGCCGAAAAAAAGGAACCAGCTGGGGGGGAAGAGGGATGAGGGAAGAGGGTAGGAAGCGGAAACCCTCGGAAATGCATCTCGCCCTGAGATAAGCATCCCGAGGGTTCTCGCTCTTTACCCTCTTCCCTCATCCCTCTTCCCTCCTCACGCCCTTCCCCCGACGAGCTGCCTGAGCACGTACGGCAGGATTCCCCCGTGCTTGTAGTAGCTGAGCTCCTCCGGCGTATCGATCCGGGCGAGAACCTTGAACGTCTTCGCCGTTCCGTCGGCCGCTTTGGCCGTGACCGTGAGCGTCGCTCGCGACTTGAGTGAGTCATCGAGGCCGCCGATGTCGTATGTCTCGAATCCCGTGAGCCCGAGCGACTGGCGTGTCTCAGCATTCGTGAGCTCGAGCGGCAACACGCCCATGCCCACGAGGTTCGAGCGATGGATCCGCTCGAACGACTCGGCGATCACCGCCCGAATGCCGAGCAGCATCGTGCCCTTCGCCGCCCAATCGCGGGACGACCCCGTTCCGTATTCCTTCCCCGCGATGACGACGAGTGGTGTGCCGGACCGCTGGTACTCCATCGCGACATCAAAGATCGGGCGCGGCTCGCCGCCGGGCGCGGTGGCCGTCCACCAACCTTCCTTTCCGCCAGCGAGCTCGTTGCGCAGGCGAATGTTCGCGAACGTGCCGCGCATCATCACCTCGTGGTTCCCGCGGCGCGCGCCATACGAGTTGAAGTCCGCCTTCGAGACACCCTGCGCGATTAGCCATTGACCGGCCGGGCTAGCGGCCGCGATGTTGCCGGCGGGCGAGATGTGGTCGGTGGTGATCGAGTCGCCGAACATGCCTAACGCCCGTGCGCCCGCGATGGGCCGAATGCCCGGCGGCGCCATGGTCATCCCCTCGAAGTACGGCGGGTTCTTCACGTACGTGGATGCGTCGCTCCACGCGTAGAGATCGCCTGTTGGAACCTCCAGCGCGCGCCACTCCTCGTCGCCCTGAAACACGTTCGCGTATTGCCGCTCGAACTGCTCCGACTTCACCGACCGTAGGATCTCGGCATCCACTTCCGCCGGCGACGGCCAGATGTCGCGCAGGAACACCGGTCCATCCTTCCCGACGCCTAACGGTTCGGTGTTGAAGTCGATGTCCATCCGGCCGGCGAGCGCGTAGGCGACCACGAGCGGCGGCGACATCAGGTAGTTGAACCGGGTGAGCGGATTCACCCGGCCCTCGAAGTTGCGGTTGCCGGACAACACGGCCGCGACCACCAGCTTGTTTTCTTCGACAGCCTGCGCGATCGGCTCTGGCAGCGGGCCCGAGTTTCCGATGCACGTCGTGCATCCGTATCCGACAATGTGGAAACCAAGCGTTTCGAGCGGCTTCATCAAGCCCGCGGCCTGGTAGTAGTCGGTCACGACCTTCGATCCGGGAGCGCAGCTCGTTTTCACCCACGGCTTCGTCGTGAGTCCTTTCGCGACCGCGTTTCGCGCGAGCAGGCCCGCGCCCAGCATGACCGAGGGGTTCGACGTGTTCGTGCAGCTCGTGATGGCGGCGATGACGACCGAGCCGTGTCGGAGCGTGAACCGCGCGCCGTTCAGCTCTGCCGGGACGCCTATGTCGTCGCTCACCTGTTCCGCTGCCACAGCGACCGCGGACGCCGACTGTGCCGGCGCGGCCGACGCTGCGGTTGCGCGCTTGACTTCAGGCTTCCCACCGGCGGCAGCTAGGCGCTCGAGGTCGGCCTTGAGCGCGTCGCGAAACATCGGCTTCGCCTGACGCAGCGGAACACGGTCCTGTGGACGCTTCGGACCGGCGAGACTCGGCTCGACGGTAGTGAGATCGAGCTCGATCGTGTCCGTGAACACCGGGTCAGGCGTGTCGTCCGTGCGGAAGAGTCCCTGTTCCTTGCAGTACGTCTCGACGAGCGCCGCGTGGTCACCGCCGCGTCCCGTTAGGCGGAGGTACTCGAGCGTCTGCGCGTCGACGGGGAAGAAGCCCATCGTCGCCCCGTATTCGGGAGCCATGTTGCCGATCGTCGCGCGGTCCGCGAGGGGCAGGGTGGACAGCCCGTTGCCGTAGAACTCGACGAACTTGCCCACGACCTTCTTCTTGCGAAGCATCTCGGTGACGGTCAGTACGAGATCGGTCGCGGTCGCGCCGGGCGGCAGCTTGCCGTGCAGCTTGAACCCTACGACCTCGGGAATCAGCATCGAGACGGGCTGTCCAAGCATCGCCGCCTCGGCTTCGATGCCGCCCACGCCCCACCCCATGACGCCAAGGCCGTTGATCATCGTGGTGTGCGAGTCCGTGCCCACGAGCGAATCCGGGTATGCGATGGTCGCACCGTTCTCCTGTCGCGTGAACACGACGCGCCCGAGATACTCGAGGTTCACCTGATGGCAGATGCCGGTGCCCGGAGGAACGACACGGAAGTTGTTCAGCGCGTTCTGCCCCCATCGCAGAAACTCGTATCGCTCGCGATTGCGCTCGAACTCCTTCTCCGTGTTGATGAGAAACGCCGCTTCGCTGCCGTACTCATCGACCTGCACCGAGTGATCGATGACGAGGTCGACTGGCTGTAGCGGGTTGATACGCTTTGGATCTCCGCCGAGCTGGCGCATGGCATCGCGCATCGCCGCGAGATCCACGACACATGGCACGCCGGTGAAATCCTGCAACAGCACCCGGCTCGTGCGGAACGCGATTTCCTTCTCGACCTTCGCTTTCACATCCCAGCGCGCCAATGATTCCACGTCGCCCCGCTGGACGAATGCGCCGTCTTCGTTACGCAGCAGGTTCTCGAGCAGGATTTTGAGGCTGAATGGCAGCGTGCTCACAGTGTTACCGGACAGCGTGGCAACGCTTGCCAGGCGGTAGATGGTATACTGCCGCCCCGCGACATTCAGCGTCGCGCGGCTGCCGAAGGTGTTCGGATGTGTCATGGGTCGTCTCTCGCTGTGCGCCCGGATTCCTGGGGGGTTGGGCGCGAGGGATCACGGAGCCACTGCCGCACCGCACGCAGCGTGCGCGACAGGCTATCCGCAATCTATAACGTCAACGGATGGTCGGGAGCGGTCGCAGCGTGATCCGTTGCGCGACCCGATCCGTCAGCGGATCTCGCCGCCGGGCGCGAACGCGCGCGCCTCGGTCTCGAACCATGAGCTTCGGCGAGGCCCACCCCGCATACGCAGCTCGCCTTCATCAATGAAGCGAAATGGCATGACGACGTCGACCACGAGGAACCGCGAGATCGTGCGACCACCGGTCCCGAGTCGCTCGAGGGCTGCGTCGCTTGCCGGAATCGCGGCGAGCACGGCATCGCGCGTTTGTTGGGCGAGATGCACGCTCTCGTGTGCGAGCGTGCGCTGAAGATCGTAATCTGTTCCCGCGCTCGCGGAGTAGATCACGAGCCCCGCGTTATGCTGTGCGAACGATCCGCCGCACGGCGGCGGGCAGCTCGACGACGGAAGGCGCCATTGCGGCGAACGCAGGATCGGCGCACCGGTGACGAGCGTCTCGCGCCAATCGACGCGCGGGCGGGAGCCACTGGTCATGACGGTGACGAGTCGCGCCGTGCTCATCACCGACAGCCGTACGGTCACCGGATGCAGTGCCTGCGGCTGTACCCGAACGTAGAAGGGGTAGATCGGCAGCGTCACGTCCGAGAGTAGCGGGGCACCCGCATCGACATTGCGTGCGACGCTCGCTCCCACGGCGGTGAGTTGAAGCCCCGCGAAGCGCGCGGCACGAGACTCCGTGCCGATGAGCTCCATCCCCGCGCTCATGAGGGAACCGCCTAGCAGACCCTTGGCGAGCGCGACGCGAATCGGAGCTCCCGAAGCGACCGCGCGCGCCACCGACGCGGTGGCGCCAATCGCGACGTTGAGTGCGAGAAATCGCGCGTGGGCAGCCGGATCACGCTCGAGCCCCTGAGCCCACGCGGTACGTGGCGCCAGGATGATGAGCGCGAGGCCCACTGCGCCTCGTGAGACTGCGAATCGCGGCATGGACCAAGGACAGCCCCGCTTGCTGCCTCGTCACATCTGTGCTCGCTGCGATTTACCTTTCGAGTGTCGTCTCGCCTAACGGTGAGCGGCGTCACGCTCGCTCGCGTCGTCCGGGCCAGCGTTGGGAAACCGAGTCGTTCGACCTGTGGAGGCCCGATGTCGCGAGCGTTCGTGAACGAGGATTCGGGCGGCCGTCCGTCAGGCCGCCGATTCGTTCTTCCGCCGCGAACGGATCCGGCATTCGACGCCGCGGCAGCGCGCGCGATCCTCGAGGCAGCGCGGGAAGGTGATACGGGCGCCGCGGAGGAGGCGACCGGCTACTACTGGGGCGAGCCGCGTCTTCGCCCGCACGTCGAGCGAATTCTTGCCAGCGCCAGAGCAGAGCAGGACGAACGACTCGAGCAGCTCGCCAGGCGCTGGCTTCGCTAAAGGTGCAACAGAACAGGTAATTGGTTACTGGAATTGGTAATTGGTTATTTGAACCCTCCGGATGCCTCTCTCTCTCGGGGAATAAGCATCCCCGAGGGTTCTGATAACCATTAACCTGTCCCAGTAACCAATTACCTGTTCCAGTAACCGATTACCAGTCGCATTGATACTTTGGCTCCATGATGAAGCCTCTGGATGTCGTGGACCTTACGCTCGATCTCGCACGGATCGATTCGACGAGCGGGCAAGAGGGGCAAGTCATCGCGTTCGTGGAGCGATTGCTCGCGAGCCGCGGCTGGACGGCGACGCGAATCCCGGTAACGCCTGGGCGCGACGACATCTTCGCGACGACGGACCCCGCGCCACTCGTTACGCTGTCGACGCACCTCGACACGGTCCCGCCGTACATTCCGCCGGCGCGAACGGCTGATCGTCTCACCGGACGCGGCGTGTGCGACGCCAAGGGTATCGCTGCCGCCATGATCTGCGCCGCGGAACGCCTGCGTGACGCATCGGTTCCAGTGGCGCTCCTGTTCGTCGTCGGCGAGGAAACGACGCATGACGGTGCGCACGCGGCGAACGACGCCTATGGCAGCGGCCTCGTACCGGCGACTAGCATGGCGCTCATCAATGGAGAGCCCACCGAGAGTCGACTCGCTCGCGGTACGAAGGGCGCCGTACGAATGACCGTGCGAACCAGCGGTGTCGCCGCGCACTCCGCGTATCCGCATCGCGGAGTTTCGGCGACGATGAGGCTTGTGCGCCTCATGTCCGATCTCGACACGATCGCTTTGCCCACGGATTCGGTGCTCGGGGAAACCACGATCAACCTCGGGATGCTCTCGGGCGGCGTCGCGGACAACGTGATCGCGCCATCGGCGGAGGCGCGCATCATGGCGCGGCTCGTCGGCCCGGTGGACGACGTCGTGGCCGCTGTGACGCGCTGGGTTGGGGATCGCGGGACGGTGGATGTGGGCATCAGCATCCCGGCGATGCACCTCGCGACGATTCCTGGGATCGAGACGTCCGTGGTGGCGTTCGCGACGGACATTCCGGCGCTTACGCGATGGGGGACGCCTTATCTATTCGGCGCCGGCTCGATCGAAGTCTCGCACAGTGACCACGAGTTCGTCGATATCGCCGAGCTCCGTGGCGCCATCGGAACGTACGAGACGATAGTCCGCGAAGCCGCGAAGCGCCACGCGTCGCCCGTTAGGCAGGCGGCTTCGTAGTCCCTGCCTGTTAGTCATCAGTGCGATAGCCCGCTGATGGTGATAGCGCCAGCGGACGGCCCTTCGGGCCGGCTACGCTACCTCTTTCTGCGCGATCGGCTGGTCGCTCGCCGGCGTTAGGCGCGTGGCCGTGATGGCGTCGGTCGGACAGTGCCGCACGAAATCGCCATCCGCCGAGCACCAGTCGACGATCTCGGTCTTCGCGTAGGCCTTGCCTCGCGCGTCCATCGCCATGGCCGTCGGCGCAATCGCGGCGCAGAAACCGCACCCCGTGCAGAGATCACGGTCCACCGACAGCCGGTATGCGGCGCGCGGGAAGACACCGCTCTTCGCCGCGAGGCATTCCGGCAACTGCACCAGCGCCTCCCGCGCCGCTCGGTAGCCCTCCGCCATGACTTCCGGTGTGTGCGAGAAGCTGAGCCAACCCACGTGACCCAGCCGCGGACGAATGAGAAACATGGGCGGGCCGGCCCATTCACTCAGCGGCGCGATTTGCAGTGCGTGCATCATGACCGTCGCCGCGCGCATGTACGTCGCGGCAAAGCCTTGGGCCGATGCATCGGTGTTGTGCGACAGGTCGCTCGAGCCGACATCGACGGCGATCACCGCGTCGGCATATTGGGCCGCGACGGCCACTGGCAGGTTGTCGATCGTGCCTCCGTCGATGCACTGCCGGCCATCCACATGCCCCGGCGGGAAGAATCCGGGGAGCGCGCATGACGCGTACACGGCATCATCGACGCGAACGTTCGTGAGCCCCGGCAAGCCCCAGACGACCTGCGTTCCACGCTCGACGTCCACGGTGTTCACGAGCAGCGGCGTCGGAAGCTCATCAAACGTGGTCGGGGGAACCGCGTTCGAGCACAGCGCCCGCAGCGGCTCCTCGAGATAGATCGACGGCGATCGCATGCGCTCGAACAGCATGCCGACGTGGTTGATCCGGAACAGGTCGCGCCTCCGCAGCCCCAGTGCACGGCGCTCCATCTCGTCGACTGACATGCCGCCGATGTAGGCGGCCGCGATCAGCGCCCCAATGCTGGTGCCTGCAAAGCACGTTGGGCGCACACCGGCCTCCTCGAGCGCGCGAAGCACGCCGATGTGCGCGAATCCCTTCATCCCTCCGCCACCGAGGACGAGGGCGATGCGCCGATGCTCCAATTCCCGCTCTCCTGCAACTCGTCGCTTCATTGTAAACCCCAGTGACCCCGGGGTTGCCGCGAGACGCCGAATGAGTCTCCGGCTTCTCGAAAAAAGACCGGCGCGACACGCGTGCCGTCACTCCGTTCGATCCGCATGTCCAATGAAAAAGCCGGACGATGCGCGTCGCCCGGCTCCCCGCTACGATTTCATTGTGTCGCGCATCACGTGAGGAACAGATAGAGCCCGTACAGGCCGATGCCCGCGCCGCCGAGCATCACGATCGTCCCGGCGTCGTTGCCGATGATCGCGCCTACCAGGAGCGCCGCGCCACCGACGACCATCATCGCGACCGCGTTCTTATTCGATTTCTTGTTCTGGAGAATTGGCGGCGCGCCGCGCCGGGTTTCCGCCGCGTGCATCGCAACGCGAGCGCTTTCGCGGGTCGGTCCGCGCGTGACCGAAGGTGTCGCATTCGCCTCCGATGATGCTTCCGCGACAGCCGTCATCGAGTCGACCAGGCTGGTGGGCGTGAGCCCCATCGCCGCTGTCGCTCGCGAGGTGTCACGTGCGTCGGGCTGACCCGCGGACTGTGCCGCGAGTGGCGCAGCAGCCCAAGTGAGAGCGGCAAACGCCGCGACCGCAGAAAACCGCACCTGCCGGTTCATCGACTTCCTCCGGAGCAATGGTGATGGTGCAAGGCCAGACGGGAAGAATCAGGCCACCAACGTACACGATCGTAGAGCAGACTCGTTTCTCCCTAGTGGCGAGTCCACGCTGGATGATAGCTTGCCCCGTCTATGACTGAACCCCTCCCCTCCAGCGAACGTTCTCTCGTGCGGGCGATAGGCACGTGGTCGCTCGCCGCCGGCGTCATCAACATCACCGTCGGTGGGGGCATCTTCCGTCTGCCTGCCGACGTCGCTGGTGCGCTCGGTGCTGCCGCGCCGATCGCGTACGTCGTGTGTGCCATCGCGATGGGGCTGATCGTGCTCTGCTTCGCGGAAGCGGGGAGTCGAGTTGCGATGACTGGCGGCCCGTATGCCTACGTCGAGCTCGCGTTTGGGCCCTACGTTGGGTTTCTCACCGGCGTTTTGACGTGGCTGCTCGGAACCACCGCGGTCGCGGCGGTGAGCACGGTATTCGCAATCAACGCCGCAAAGCTGTTTCCGATCTTCGAGCAGCCGGTCATGCGCGGCCTGCTGCTCGTCGCGAGCTTCGCCATCGTCGCCACGATAAACATTCTCGGGGTGAAGCAGGGGAGTCGGCTCAATGCCGTCGGGACAGTCGCGAAGCTGGTGCCGCTTCTGTTACTGGTCCTCGTCGGCGCGCTGTTCGTCCAGCCAGCGAACCTCGCGATCGCGACGACGCCCGCCGTCGGCGACGTCACCCGCGCGTCGATAGTCCTGATCTTCGCGTTCAGCGGCGTGGAGAGCGCGCTCGTGCCGAGCGGCGAGGTGAAGGATCCGGCACGCACCGTCCCGCGCGCTGTCTTCCTCGCGATGCTCGCGATCACGCTTCTGTATATCACGATCCAGCTCGTTGCCCAGGGCGTGCTCGGGGCCGCGCTGTCGAAGTCCACGACGCCGCTTGCGGACGCCGCTGGCGAAGTCTTCGGGCCGTGGGGGAGCGTTCTGCTGTTGAGCGCCGTCGTGATATCGACGTTCGGCTATCTGAGTGGGATGACGCTCGCGATCCCGCGCGCGCTCTTCGCGTTCGGTCGCGATGGATACCTGCCGGCTGCGATCGCTGCCGTACATCCCCGGTACCGCACGCCGCACGTATCCATTGCCGTTCAGTCAGCCCTCGCGTGCACGCTCGCCATCACGAGCGCATTCGGGCCGCTCGCGATCATTGCGAATGTTGCGGCGCTGCTCGTGTACTTCGCATGCTCGCTCGCCGCGTGGCAGCTGCGCCGACGTGACGTGCGCGCCGGAGGCGTCCCGTTTCGCGTTCCGGGCGGAGGCATCGTTCCTCTCCTCTCGTGCGCAATGATCATCGGGCTGCTCTCGTCGATCACGCTGCCGGAGTGGCGCGTGCTGGCGCTCGTCATCGCCGTGGCGTCGGTGCTGTTCGCCGTAACGCGTCGCCGTCGCGCGGCGCTCGCGGCGCGAACCGCCTGACGAGGAACGTCCTGTGACCGATCCGCTCCTCGCATTCCGGGCCGAGTTCCCGATCCTCGAGCGAACGACGTACCTCGTGTCGCACTCGCTCGGCGCCATGCCGCGCACCGTTCCAGACAGGCTCGCGGAATATGTCGACACGTGGGCGGAGCTCGGCGTGCGAGCGTGGGCGAACGGCTGGTGGGAGATGCCGATCGAGGTCGCGAACGAGATCGCGCCCCTCCTCGGTGCTGCGGCGGGCGAAGTCGCGATGGTGCCCAACGTGTCACTCGGTCAGGCCGCCGTCATATCGGCGATCGAGTACGCGGCACCTCGGAATCGGATCGTCATGACGGAACTCGATTTTCCGTCGGTTCGATACGTGTATGACCGTCTTGCGCCGCGGTTTGGAGCGGAGGTGGTCGTGGTGCCGTCGGACGACGGCGTTGGCATTGATGAAGACCGCCTGATAGCCGCGATCGATGAACGAACGGCCTTGGTCGCGATCTCGCACGTGTTGTTTCGGTCGGCGTTCATCATGGACGTGGAACGAATCTGCGCGCACGCGCACTCGGTTGGTGCGCTCGTGTCACTCGACGCATTTCATTCGGTCGGAGTGATTCCGGTCGACGTGAAACGCATCGGCGTCGATTTCCTCACGGGCGGTGTGCTGAAATGGCTTTGTGGAGGTCCCGGCGGCTGCTTCCTCTATGCGTCGCCAGCGGCGAGCGAGCGTCGCGCCCCAGCGCTGACGGGGTGGCAGGCGCATCGTCGGCCTTTCGGCTTCGAGGCGGAGATGGACTACGCGGATGGCGCCGCGCGGTGGCTGTCGGGAACGCCCGTGATACCTGCGCTGTACGCCGCGACGGAGGGCCCCCGCCTCGTCCGCCGTGCGGGGATCGGGGCGGTGCGGTCGAAGAGCACAAGGCAAACGGGCCGCCTCATCGAGCTCGCGGACGAGCGCGGGTATACCGTCCGTGCCCCACGAGACGCTGGTCGTCGTGGCGGCACGGTCGCGTTCGACGTCCCTCACGCCTACGAGGTCGCGCAGTTCTTGCTCTCTCGCGATATCATTGTCGACTACAGGCCGAACGCCGGCATCCGGATCGCCCCGCATTTTTATACCAGCGACGCGGAGCTCGAACGGGCGGTCGCCGCGGTGGACGAAGCACTCACGACCGGCGCCTGGCAGCACTTCGGTGAGCGTCGATCGGTCGTTACCTGAGCCAATCACCCGAACCCCGAACATCACGCCCGATGCCCCCAAAAGCCGAGAAGGTCCGCAAGCAGTACTCGAACAAGGAGTATCCGCACGTCGTCCTGCGCTTTGAAGACGGACACGAGATTCACATCGACAAGGGCGCCTCGAAGTCGTTCGACGCCTATGTTGGCGAGCGAATCAAAATCCTCGCGATCTACGACCCGACCGCGAAGGAGCGAGAGAAGATCGACACGCTGCGCGCCGAGCAGTTCGAGGACGCGACAGCGTAACTCGCGACGAGCGGCGACGCCTAACGCCGGGGCGCCGCGGCTCGCGATGGGACGGATGGACCGGGCAATCGTCAAAGACATGGGGCCGGTGCTGGTTCCCATGGATGATTTTCGACCCGAGGTCCAGCCGTGGCTGCTGATGATCGCTCGGGCCCGGTGTCGGGCCTATCGTCTTCTCCGACGAGCTCCGTCCGCGCGGAGGGCCAGCATTCCGCGACGTTCGAGATCGTGGGATGGCGCCTCGAGCTCAGTGCGTCGCCCGGCGCGGCGCGGCTCGAGATTGTTGGAGACCGGGCGCGAGACACCCATATGGTCGAGCCCGGTGCGCTCGCCGCGTGGGCGGTCGCTACCACCAAGCTGCTATCGCTCCAGCCCGCTGAGAGCGCACGCGGCCGCGCCGCTATCCGCGCTCCGTTCCTCGTGGACCGCGACGGTCAGCCCACGATCGCGTTCGAGGCGCTCGTGTCGGAGTACGGCGTCGGGTATCGGCTGCTTATCGGGCGTGAACAGGGGCCCGGTGCCAGCCTGGTGACGACCGACGACGTCCTGCGAGGCATGGCGCAGGCTGCTGAAGGGATCGGGAGGCTCGCGCGGCCAAGCCGATGACCGGCACGGGTTCTGCCCCAGGAGTAGGAATTCCTGGAGGGACCCGTGATGCATAGCCTCGGACGCGCGGCGCTGGCCGCGATGATGATTGTCGGCGCCGCGACCGCGAACGCGCAGATCACTACCGTCGTCGCCTCGCCTCCGCGAAAAACCGAAGCCGCTCAGCAGGCGGCAGCTCAGCAACGGGAGCGGGTTGCGCAGGACAGCGTTGCCCGCGTCGCCATGACGGGGATGAAGGAATGGGTCGACTCGGCGTCGGCGGCGCTGGCCGTTCGCCCCGACACGGTGCCGACGCCCGCCGATACGGCGCTCGCCACGCCGCGCGCCGCCACTGCCCCCTCTCCAAAATCCGATACGTCCGCGACCGCGCGCGCCGAGCGCCAGTCGGAGTTCAAGAACGGCGCGCGGGCACCTGACACCGCCACGCCTATTCCCGCGATCGGCCTCGCTGGAATCGTGCTTCTGCTCGCGGGCGTCGCGATGAAGCGTCGTGAACGTACCGCCCGGGTTCACGCGCGGCGCTGACGACAATGAGTCGCGTCACGAGGCAATCACACGACGCGCGAAGGGCTGCCAGCAGCGCCTTGATCGTCTGCGGCGCCTTGCTGCTCATCGGGTCGGCGACATCGGTTGCGCGAGGGGCGATCGCGCGTGATGCCGCGCGCGCTCGCTGGGCCGAAATGGAAGCCGAACGCTCAGCGGTCCGTGCGAAATTGTCGACCGGCGGGGCGCGATGGAGCGAGGCTCGCGGGACGCCTGTCGCCCGAGTGATCATTCCGCGACTTGGTCTCGACGAGGTCGTGGTCGAAGGCGTAGGCGACGATGAGCTCAGAGCCGGACCGGGACACATGATCGGAAGCGTACTCCCGGGCGACCGCGGGACGAGCGTGATCTCCGCGCATCGCGACCGGCACTTTCACGCG
>Ga0207675_100000109_pt1 | contig 66734 bp, 46 predicted proteins | sample KBSSwiS42_FD_184305 | JGI IMG/M metagenome (GOLD analysis project Ga0207675, IMG submission 184305) | Switchgrass rhizosphere microbial communities from Kellogg Biological Station, Michigan, USA - KBS Switchgrass S4-2 (SPAdes) (version 2) | ecosystem: Host-associated > Plants > Roots >...
CCCGAAACTATCCGGCGCCGGGACGGCTCGTGGACATTGGGGGGCGACACATCCAGCTGGATTGCCGAGGCGCTGGATCTCCGACCGTCATCCTCGAGTCGGGTCTCGACAACCTCGGATCACTCAGCTGGGCGCTCGTGCATGACTCGATCGCGACCACGACCCGCACGTGCGCCTACAGCCGCGCGGGGATCATGTGGAGTGATGCCGACCCGGGCGCGTTCGACAGCAAGCGCGTAAGCGAGGACCTGCACATAGCGCTCATCAAGGCCGGTGAGCACGCGCCGTACGTGGTCGCCGGGCATTCGCTGGGAGGCCCGTATGCCTTGCTCTTCACAGGCCTCTACCCATCCGAAGTGGCAGGGCTGGTATTCGTAGATGCGTCGCATCCGGACCAGCTCGAACGGCTACGGAAGGCTACGGGAAATTCCATGCAACCGCCGACGGGCATGTTGTCCGCCGTGGCTGCACTCTCGTGGACGGGCATCATCCGACTGGTTCCCGACGGCGCATCGCCCAAGCTGCCTCCGGGCGCGATCCGTGCGGCGGGAGCGTACACGTCGACGTCGCTCGGGCCAACGCTGGACGAGTTGAAAGGGCTTGCCGCGACGCTCCAAACGGCCGGGCAGTATCGCCAGCTCGGAGACCGTCCGTTAGTGGTGCTGACGGCAATGGCTCCGATGTCGGACACCGTCCTCAAGAGCGCGGGCCTGACGCGTGATCAGGGCGACCGCATGCAAGTCGCCTGGAAGGCATTGCACGATGACGAAGCCACGTGGTCGACGCACAGCCGCCACGAGCTCGTGTCCGACGCAACGCATTACATCCAGCTCGACCGGCCGGACGTGGTGATCCGGGCGATACGTGAAACGGTCGGCGCGGTACGCGCTGGCTCCGTGACCGACAGCGCCGCGGTGCCAGTGGCGTCGAGTCGTTAGGCCAACCGCGAACCACATGCAGGTGCGGCGAGCAGAGCACGCCGAGATCGAGTCACTACGAGACGTTTTTCGTCGGGAGATGGATGGGCAGATCGTCCACGATTCCATCCACGCCCGGCTCGGCTGGACGCTCGAGTATGCGATTACTCACGGCGACAGGGCGATCGGCTATGGGTCCGTTGCGGTGTCCGGCCCGTGGCGCGATAGGCCGACGGTCTATGAGTTCTATCTCGAGCCCGCCTTTCGTCTGCGCGCGTTCGAGCTCTTCGACGCGTTTCTCGATGCGAGCAATCCCCACGCGTTCGAGGTTCAGACCAGCGATACACTGTCCACGATGATGTGCCTGACGCGGGCGCAGGACATCGGCACAGAGCGGATCGTTTTCAGGGACGCCGAGACGACGATGCACACCGTAACTGGCGCCACGCTGCGGTGTGTCACGCCTCCGGACGCGATCCGGACGGCCATCGAAGAACGGCAGGGCGGTGGGGAATGGGTTGTCGAGATCGATGGGGCGGTCGTCGCGCGCGGCGGGATGCTGTTTCATTACAACCGTCCCTACAGCGACATCTACATGAATGTAGATGAGCCGTTTCGTCGACGAGGTATCGGGACATATCTCGTGCAGGAGCTCAAGCGGCTGTGCTATGAATTGGGAGCTATTCCCTCCGCGCGATGCAGCACGACGAACGAGCCATCGCGCAGAGCGCTTCAACGCGCCGGATTCGTTCCATTCGCGCACATTCTCTTCGGCTCCCTGGGCCGACCCTGAACGAAGGAGAATTGAACCGTATGGGCACACGGGCCGAGTCGCCGGCAACTGACGCAGCGCGAACGACCACATTCGATGCGGAGCTCGAGGAGCGACTCGTCCGCTACGTCCGCGTCGACACCCAGAGCGACGAAGCCTCGACTGCGACGCCGAGCACGGCACGGCAGTTCGACCTGCTCAAATTGCTGCAGGCGGAGCTCACGGCGATCGGTGCGCAGGACGTTCGGTTGACGGACTATGCCGCCGTGCTTGCCACGATCCCGGCGACAACCTCGAGGCCGGTGCCCACGATCGCCTTTCTGGCGCACGTGGACACAGCGCCCCAGTTCAACGCGACCGGCGTGAAGCCGATCGTGCACCATCGCTACGATGGCGGCGAGATCGTTCTGCCGGACGCGACGGACGTTCGGCTCTCACCCGACCGGTTTCCCTACCTGGCAGAGAAGATCGGAGACGACATCATCACGGCGAGTGGCAGCACGCTGCTCGGTGCCGACGACAAGGCAGGCGTTGCGATCGTCATGGCCATGGCCAGGCACCTGCTGAGCAACCCCGACCTGCCGCACGGACCTATCCGGATCTGCTTCACTCCGGACGAGGAAGTCGGCCGAGGGGTTGATCCACGTCTTCCGGGCGATCTGGAGGCCATGGCCGCCTATACGCTCGACGGCGCCGAGCTCGGCGAGATCGTCTACGAGACCTTCTCTGCCGACAAAGCCGAGGTGCGCGTTACAGGTGTGTCGATCCACCCCGGCCACGCGAAGGACACGTTGGTCAACGCGCTGCATCTCGCCGCGAAGATCATCGAACTCCTGCCTCACGTCACGCGGACGCCGGAAACGACGGAGGGCCGCGCCGGATTCATCCACGTCTACCAGATGAGCGGTACCTCGTCGGAGGCCGTGCTGCATTTCATCCTGCGAGATTTCGAGCTCGATGGGCTGCGAGCGCATGGCGAGCTGGTAGAACAGGTCTGCGCGACCGTGCAGGCCACGGAGCCGCGTGCGCGCATCGCCTGCACGATCACGCCGCAGTATCGGAACATGCGCTACTGGCTCGAGAAGGACATGCGGCCGGTGGAGCTGGCGCGCGAGGCGTGCCGCCGGGTGGGGCTCGAGCCGCGGTCCACGCCCACGCGCGGGGGGACGGACGGGTCCCGCTTGACCGAGATGGGGCTACCGACACCCAATCTGTTTACCGGGATGCAGAACATTCATGGGCCGCACGAGTGGGTCAGCGTACAGGACATGGCCCAGGCGACGGAGATGTGCGTCGAGTTGGCTCAACTGTGGAGCAGCACGACCCGAGCCTAACGCGGTGCGATAGTCGGACAACCGGGTCGTCGTGACGAGGCGCCGGCATCGAGCCGACCGGGCGCCAACGTGTTAAACAACGGTAAGGATCTTCCTCCCACCGTGCCGGCCCGGTCACATTTCGGAATACCCGCGTCGATCGACTCATCCTTGCCGTTCATCGGCCTCCCACTGCATGCCCAGCACGCCCACGCGCCGCAGCGCGTTCGCGCTCGCGCTGATTACGCTGTTCACGGCAACGACCGCCTGCGAGAAGGCTCCCGCGAAGGCGTTCGTTCCGCCGCCGGCGCAAGTCGGCATCGTGACCGTTGCGCCCGCGACGATCCCCGAAGCGTACGAGTTCGTCGGCCAGGTGTCGCCGTTCCGACGCGTCGAAGTTCGGTCGCGCGTCGAAGGCATCATCACCGAGCGCCCATTCACTGAAGGGGCGTTCGTCGCGAAAGGCCAGGTTCTCTACCGCCTCGACGTCGTGCGATACGAAGCCGCCTATCGCAGTGCCGCCGCTCGGCTGGAGAATGCGAAGCGCACCGTCGCGCGGCTCGAGCCGCTCATCCCGCGGCGGGCAGTCGCGCAGCAGGATGTCGACAACGCGCGATCGGAGGTCGAGGCGGCGCAGGCGGCCGCGGATGCCGCGAAGCATGATCTCGACGACACCGTCATTCGCGCCGAGATCGCCGGACAAGCAGGTCGCTCACGTCTCGAGCTCGGTGCGCGAGTCACGGGTCCGAACGAGCTGCTCACGACGATCGATGAGCTGAATCCCGTGTACGTCACCTTTCACCCGTCGTCGCAGCAGCTGCTCGCGTGGCAGCAGGATCCGCAGTCGCGCGCGCTGCTGGCGGCGGGGGCAAGGAGTGTGAGCAGCGGCGAAGGCGGCACGAGCGGTGCCGCAGTCCGGCTCGTGCTGCCGGACGGTTCGGAGCTCCCGCGCGTCGGTCGCATCAACTTCATGGCTCCGTCGCTCGACTCGGCCAGTGGAACACAGGAGTTTCGCGCGCAGTTCACGAACGCCGATCGACGCCTCCTGCCGGGTCAGTTCGTGCGTGTGCGACTGGAAGGGTTCCAACGCTCGAATGCGGTTGCGGTGCCGCAGCGTGCCGTGCAGCAGGGGCTTGGACGCCAGTTTGTGTATGTGGTCGGCGTCGGAGATACGGTCACTGCCCGCGACGTGAACACGGGGCAGTGGAGTGGAAATCTCTGGATCATCGAGTCGGGCCTAACGGCTGGCGATCGAGTCGTCGTTGACGGCATCCAGAAGGTCGCGCCGGGGCGTGTAGTGAAACCGGTGCCAGCAGTAGACTCGTCGTCGGCGTCGGCCGCGGGAGCGAAGTCATGAGCGTCATCGACATCGAAGGCGTCGACGAGGACGCTCGTCCGTCGGTGCCTGAACCCGCGCCGCCCGAACCGCACGAGGAGATCCGCTACTTCTTCATTCGCCGACCCGTCCTCGGGTCGGTGATCTCGATCGTGATCACGCTGCTCGGACTGTTCGCGATCAAGCTTCTGCCGATCGCGCGATACCCGCAGATCACGCCCCCCGCGGTGCGGATCCAGGCGAACTATCCGGGCGCGTCGTCGGAGGACGCGGCGCAAGCGGTGGCCGCGCCAATCGAGGAACAGCTCTCGGGCTTGCAGGGAATGCTGTACTACGCCTCGTCGAACTCGAGCGACGGATCGACGACGATCACGGTCACGTTCGATGTGTCGCGCAGTCAGGATCTCGCAGCGGTCGACGTACAGAACGCGGTCAAGCTCGCCGAGCCGCAGCTGCCCGATGCGGTTCGCACGAACGGCATAACGATTCTCAAGGCGAACACGGACATCCTGTGCGTCGTCGCCCTGCAATCCGACGATCCGCGGTACGACGCGACCTTTCTCGCAAACTACCTCAAGCTCAACGTCCTCGACGAGATCAAGCGCGTCCCTGGCGTAGGGGACGCGACGCCATTTCCGGTGCGCGATTTCGCGATGCGTCTCGAGCTCGATCCCGAGAAGATGGCGCAGCTCGGCATCACGGTCAGCGACGTCGCGGCCGCCGTGCGCGAGCAGAACGCGACGAACCCCGCGGGCAGACTGGGAGCAGAGCCATCGCCTCCCGGCACGGAGCTCACGCTGCCGATCACGACCCTCGGTCGCCTAACCACGGCGAAGGAGTTCGACGACATCGTGATTCGGGCGCGTGGCGACGGATCCGTCGTTCGCCTGTCGGACATCGGCAAGGCAACGCTTGGCGCGCGCAGCTATGACCTCATCGGGCGGCTGAACGGCGCGCACACGGCGAATGCGCTGATCTACACGCGTCCGGGCGCAAACGCGCTGGCGGTCAAGCAGGCCGTCCAGGACCGCATGGAGGAGCTGCGGTCGAGCTTCCCGCGAGGCGTGCGCTACGCGATCCCGTTCGACACCACGCCGTTCGTGAGCGCTTCCATCAAGGAAGTGACGATCACGCTGGTGGAGGCGATGGTGCTCGTCACGCTCGTCGTGTTCCTCTTCCTGCAGAGCTGGCGCGCAACGCTGATCCCCATGCTCGCGGTGCCTGTGAGCGTGATCGGCACGTTCCTGGGACTGCTCGCGTTCGGGATGTCGATCAACGTCCTGACGCTGTTCGGGCTCGTGCTCGCGATCGGCATCGTGGTCGACGATGCCATCGTCGTGATCGAGAACGTCGAACGAATCATGGCGACGGAGAACCTGCCGCCTCGCCTCGCGGCGGACCATGCGATTCGGCAGGTCGGGAGCGCGTTGATTGCCATCGTGCTCGTCTTGTGCTCGGTGTTCGTGCCCGTCGCGTTCATCGGTGGGGTGACGGGCGCTTTCTTCAAGCAGTTCGCGATGACGATCGTCATCGCGGTCGTACTGTCGGGACTCGTGGCGCTGACGTTGACGCCGGCGCTGTGCGCGCTTCTGCTCAAGGATTCGAACGAGACGCACACGACCGGCTTCTTCGGCTGGTTCAACCGGGTCTTCGATCGTGGCAGGACTCGTTATGTTGGCGCCGTGGGCTCCGTGCTCGGCAGGCCGTCGGCATGGCTCGGCGCGTTCGTGGTGTTCATCGCGCTCGCCGGGTTGTTGTGGGTCCGTATTCCGACTGCCTTCATTCCGACGGAAGACAAGGGTTACATGGCGATGTCGATCCAGCTGCCTGACGCCGCGTCACTGCAGCGGACCGAAGCCGTGGTCAGCAACGTCGAGAAGGTGATTCGTAGCGAGCCAGCCGTGCGGAACATCGTGGCGCTCGTGGGTCTGGATCTCCTCACGCAATCGAGCGCGACCAACGCGGCGACCGTCTTTCTCAATCTCAAGCCGTGGGAAGAGCGCTCGAAGCGCGACGGGCTGGACTCGATCGCGGCACGCATCAACGGGAAGCTGTTCGCGATGAAGGATGCGAATGCCTTCGGCTTCAACCTCCCCGAGGTGCCCGGGCTCGGTGTGACGGCCGGTGTCGAGGTCAATCTGCAGAATCGGTCGGGGCAGGACATTCGCGAGTTCGCCGGGCACGTGAACGAGTTTCGCACGGCAGTGAATCAGGTGTCGGCGTCGGGAGGGCTCAACTCGACGTTCCGGGCCAGCGTACCACAGGTGTTCGTCACCGTGGACCGCACGGCTGCAAAAGCGCGAGGCGTCAATCTGACGGATCTCTTTGCGACGCTGCAGGCGTTTCTCTCGTCGCTCTACGTCAACGACTTCAACCTGTTCGGTAAGACGTACCGCGTGCTGGCGACGGCTGCCGAGCCGTATCGCCAGTCACCCAACGACATTGGCCGACTCTACGTGCGCGGCACAAACGATCAGATGGTGCCGGTATCGGCGCTGACGTCCACGTCGTTCCGCAGCGCGCCCACGGTCGTAACCCGATTCAACGGGTTCACGTCGACGCAGTTCACCGGCCCTGCCAAGGCGGGTCATTCGAGCGGTGAGCTGCTCACCGAAGTCGACCAGCTGATTCAGACGCAGTTCGCGTCGGCCGGACTCGGCGTGTCGTATTCGGGCCAATCGTATCAGGAACGGGCGTCGAGCGGGGCCGCCGCGCTGGTGTTCGTGCTCGGGCTCATCCTGGTATTCCTGGTGCTCGCGGCGCAGTTCGAGAGCTGGTCGGTTCCGTTTGCCGTGCTGCTCGGCGTCCCGTTCGGCGTGCTCGGCGCGCTGCTCGGCATCTGGCTGCGCGGCCAGCCTAACGACATCTATTTCCAGGTCGGGCTGATCACCGTGGTGGGGCTCGCGGCGAAGAACGCGATCCTGATCGTCGAGTTCGCGACGCATCTGCGCGACGAGCGGGGGCTCACCATCCGGGAGGCCGCGGTGGAGGCGGCGCGCGAGCGGCTGCGGCCGATTCTGATGACCTCGTTCGCGTTCATTCTTGGCGTGCTTCCGCTGATGATCGCCTCCGGTGCCGGCGCGGCCAGTCGTCACTCGATCGGCACGGGCGTGTTTGCGGGGATGCTGTTCGCGACGACGATCGGGATCTTCTTCATCCCGCTGTTCTTCCAGGTGATCCGCCGCCTCGCTGAGCGTCGCTCCACTCGCGCCAGGGGTGGCGCGCCAGCAGCGGAGGCCGTCTGATGCGCCGCGCCTTTGCGGTGCTCGCGGGGTTGGGCGTCACGACGATCGTTGGTTGCAAAGTTGGTCCTCGATACAAGCCGGAGCCGGTCATCCCGCCGGACGAGCGGATCGGCACGCGGCTGGCGAGCGACTCGACGCGTCGGTTCTTCGACTCGCTGGCCGTCGAGCGAACCCGCGACAGCGTGCCGATCGTCCCGCCTAACGCGCCGCGCGCGACGATCAACGCGGCTGCGGCGAGCGCGGCGGCGTGGCTCGACATCATTCGCGATACCACGCTCGTCTCGCTCGTCGACCGCGCGCTCAGCCAGAACCGCGACCTGCGCGCCGCGATCGCGCGGATCAAGGAGTTCCGCGCCGATGTCGGCATCGCGCGAGGTCCGCTCCTGCCGAGCGTTACCGCGACCGCCTCGGCCAGCACCAACCAGGTTGCGCTCGGGTCGTTCCCGCCGACGTCCTACCGCGCGACGCGTGTCACCGGGGATCTGGCGTGGGAGCTCGACTTTTGGGGACGTGTGCGGCGCGGTGTGGAAGCGGCGAGGGCCGATCTCGGCGCGGAGGAAGCCGCGGAACGCGCCACCGCGTTGTCGCTCGTCAGCGACGTCGCCTCCGGCTATCTGCAGCTCCTCGAGCTGGATCAGGAGCAGGCGATCGCGGAGCGGACGTTGAGCTCGCGCAAGTCGACGCTCGACGTTGCACGCCAGCGGTACACGCAGGGGTTGACGTCGGAATTGGACGTCAAGCAGTTCGAGGCGCAGGTGGCCGCTCCGGCGGTGACGCTCGCGCGGGCGGAGCGTTCGCGGGCGGAGGTCGAGCACAACCTCACCGTGCTGTTGGGCGGGGGACCGTTGCGGATCCCGCGGGGCACATCGCTCAGCGACGCGGTGGCGTCGCTCGTCGTCCCGGATTCGATTCCGGCGGCGCTACTCACGCGGCGCCCGGACATCGTGCAGGCGGAGCGCGAGTACGCGGCCGCGGTAGCGCGGGTCGGGATCGCGGACGCCGCGCGATGGCCGACGTTCAACATCGTCGGCTCCCTCGGCAGCCAGGCGAGCTCCCTCGACAATCTCTTCGCAGGGAACACACAAGTATACCAGGCGCAGATCGGCTTCTCGTTTCCCTTGTTCGACAACAAGCGGCTCGCCAGTGCATCCGCGGCGGCCCGTGCACGGGCGGAGCAGGCACGCGCGGCGTACGAGGGGGTCGCGCTCAACGCTGTCCGCGAAGCGAACGACGCGCTGGTCGCGGTGCGGATGGCGAGAGCTGAGGCGGTGGCGCAGGCGACGCAGGCCAACGCTTTGCGGCAGGCGCTCGACATCGCGACGGCGCGGTACGAGGCGGGACTCTCGAGCTATCTCGACCTGCTGGACGCGCAACGGACCGTGTTCGTGGCGGAGCTCGCAATGAGTCAGGCGCAGCTCGGCGAGCTCACGGCGGCGGTGCAGCTATACAAGGCGCTGGCGGGCAGCTGGGTCCGCGAGTCGACGCCTCGGCGTTGACGACCAGGCGCCGGCGGCGTTAGGCCTGGATCAAACACGAGCGGGGCGGCCTCGTCACACCGAGGCCGCCCCGCTTCAATGCCTTGAGAAGTCCTCAGAAGGGTTCGCCGCTCAGTAGCTCGTGAAGAGCAAGTGATTGTTCGTCGTCTTCGAGCTCGTGACGACGCCCTTGGTCGTGTTCGCGTAGAGGGCGTCGCGAACCTGCTGTGGCGACGCTCCCGGGTTGGTCTGGAGATACAGCGCCGCCACGCCGGTCGTGTGTGGTGTTGCCATCGATGTGCCGCTGATCGTGTTCGTTGCGGTGGTGCTGGTGTACCAGGCCGAGGTGATGCTCACGCCCGGCGCGAACCAGTCGACGCAATTGCCATAGTTGGACCACGACGCCTTCCTGTCGGTCTTGTCCGTCGCGCCGATGGTCATCGCCTCGGCGACGCGTGCCGGAGAGTACTTGCAGGCGTCCTGCGCGATGCCGATGAAGTTCCCGTTTCCGGCGGCGATGGCGTACGCCACGCCGCTGGTGATGGAGTTCTTCACCGCGTTGTCCAGCGCCGTCGAGGCACTGCCACCCAGGCTCATGTTGGCAACCGCCGGAGACTGGTGGTGGCTTGTGACCCAGTCGATGCCCGCGATGACCCCCGATGTCGACCCACTGCCGTTGCAACCGAGCACGCGGACGGCGACGAGGCTGACACCCTTGGCCACGCCGTACGTGGCGCCTCCGACCGTGCCGGAGACGTGCGTTCCGTGCCCATTACAGTCGGCCGCGTTCCCCCCACTCGTAACAGCGTCGAATCCCGTCACGGCGCGCCCGCCAAACTCACTGTGATCGAAGCGGATGCCGGTGTCGATGATGTACGCCGTCACGCCGGCCCCGGTGTTCGTGTAGTTGTACGTCGTGCTGAGCGGGAGGTTGTGCTGGTCGATGCGGTCGATCCCCCACGTGGCGTTCGCCTCGGTCGTGAACGCGTGCATCACCTGGTCCTGCTCCACGTACGCAACGTTAGGGTTGCGGGCCAGCGCAGCCGCGGCTCGATCGGGCAGGTCAGCTGCGAATCCCCGAAGGGCTCGTTGGTACGTGAACCGGACCGTCCCGCCATTTGCGCCGGCAAGTGATCGAGCAAGGCCCGGGACATCCCGCACCCCGTCTTTGAACACCACGATGTACTTGCCGGCGATAGGCTCCGGCGCGCCGTCGCTGCCGCTTGCTACGCTCAGGTGTGGCGTAGGTACTTCAGTCTGCGGTGATGGTGCGACAGCGTCCTGGCAGGCCGAGAGCGTGATTGCCACCAGAGCGAGCAAGGGGTAACGGTGCATCGGCGAGTCCTCTGAAGGTTGCTGCGGTTACTGCAAGGCCGTGGGCCCGGGTGAATTAGCGAATGACAAACTGAACACTTCGGCAACTCCGAAGGGAGTGCCGACGAAGGCCACTTTCGTTTATCCGGGGCTTCGACCCGTGCAACCGGCGTGCGCGCCGTTCAGAACGGCAGCTTCGATCGCACAACGCGATTGAACTGGAACTTGAGGTTCTTGGAGTTCAGGGACGAGATCTTCTCCTTGATGGATTTCTCGGCCACGACGCCCTTGCCCGTTTGGAACCCCGTGATCGTGATGCGCGACCGCTCGATCTGCTTCTCCGCCACTTCGATGATCGGGTCCAATCCCTGCTTCTTGAACTCCTCGAGGCGTGGCATCCACCCGGGTAGCCCGATGTCGGCAACGAAGAAGTTCAGCACCATCGAGGTCGGCGAGTACGCGATGAGATACGAGCCCACGAGCGGGCACTCCGTGAAGACTGACTTGTCGAGGGACTCCGGTTTCTCGAGTCGCTTGTTGCCGGCGCGCATCTCGCGGATGTCGATGCCGAGCTGTGTGAGCTCCACCGCGAGTGAGGCGAGACCGGACGCGAGACCGATCACCGTCGTCGTTGCGCCTGAGCCGAAGTCGCCCGCGAGCCCCGCGATCTTGCTCGCCACCGCGGCTGTCTGAATCGTGGCTTGCACGGTGTCCCGCGCAATGTTGCGTTGCAGGATCGTCTTCACCGCGGCGCTGGCGGCGAGTGGATCTCCCGGGAGCACGGATTCGGTGTACGCGTCCCAGGCCAGCTGCTTGCGCGCCTGGTCAACCACCTGCTTCCACGCGCTCGCCGCCTTGTAGCTCGACATGACGATGCCGACGTACGGAAGCATCTCCTTGACGAGGTGCTCGACCGCCTCGCTCGTGATGACCTCGATGAGGTCCTGGAGCTGGTCGACACCCACCGCGTCCATGATCATCTGCTGCGCCTGCGCGCGGAAGCCGCCCGAAGACGCGGCCGATGCCGCGGCAGCACCGGTTGACGCGAGCGCCTTCGCGCTCGAGTAGATCTTGTAACCGGACGATGCAATGCTCTTCGCCGATCCGACGGCGGACGTCTTGCCGTAGACGATGGTCGCGCCCTTGAACATCGTCTGCAGGTTTTCCTTGCGTGCCTTCGCGATGGCGGCCATCGCGGTGAAGTCCGCTTTCGAAAGGGGTGCTGGTTTGGCGGCCGATGTCATGGGCTCCTGACCGTTGGGGACACAACCGGCGGCGGCTGCGGCGATCGAGGTCGAAAGTGCACTGGTAGCTCGCTTTGGTCCAGCGATCGCTGCGCTCGCCCGGCGAGGTCCAGGTCGCGTCGGGCGTCATCGAGGGTGTAGCGAGGCGGCTCGCCGCTGCGGAGCGCGCGAAGAAAATCGGTCAGCATCGCGCGATACCCCAGGACGTCGCGCACGCCGGTGAGGTGGAGTCGCCGGTGTCGCCCCGTCGAAAACGCGGCAAGGCCGTTCGACTCGAACGTGATGGCACCACGGAGCCCTTGCACCTTGGAGAGGCGAACGCCTCGGAGCGGTGCGCGAAGCTCCCATGAGTGGGCAAGAACTCCGACCGCACCGTTGGCGTAACGAAAGACGACGAGCGAGCTCCGGTCCGGCCCCTCCGCGTCTCCGACCCGGTACGCCGAAACTGCGGTGACGACGAGGCCAAGGCTCGCTGCGAAGCTGATCCAATGAATGCCGGCCTCGAACAGCGCTCCGCCACCCGAGAGCGTCGGGTCAGCGCGCCAGCCCTCGGCACGCTGATGCCGCGTGGCGTTGAGCGTCACGAACCTAACGTCACCGAGATCGCCGTTGTCCACCGACCGTCGAATCAACGCAGTGATCGGCTTGTAGACGTAGTTCTCGGCAACGAACACGCGGCGCCCCGCCGGCGTGGCGACGTCACGAATCACATCGACGTCCGCCGCGTACATGAACGCTGGTTTCTCCACGATGACGTCTTTCCCGCGCGCGAGCGATCGCAGGGCGAGATCGCGATGCGTGACGGTCGGCGTCGCGATGAATGCGACGTGCACGCGCGTGTCCTCGAGCCCCGCATCATACGTATCGAACGCCGCCCGCCCGCCAAACTGCTTTTGGTACCGCATTGCACGGGTCGCGTCACGGCTCGCGTAGAACAGCTCGACGTTCCCGATGCGGCGCAGCGTCCGGCTGTGCATGGCCGCCGCGGCGCCACACCCGAGAAACAGCACGCCGACAGAAGAGCCGCCGCGCGTCATGGGCGCGCCTGCGTCGCGTCGTTGGCGACTTCATTTGCCGATGCGCTCGTCGCGCGCAGCGCCACCGCTCCGACGCCGAGCACCCAGCAGCATATCGCAACGTAGACGGGTACCGCGAGGCGTCGGTGGCGAAGCATCTCCGGGAATCGTATCGGCTTGCCGGCAAACTTGCCGCGTGGCCTCGACGGGAAGAAAAACGTCTTGTACGTCTCCGCGGTCGCGCGCTCGTACCCGATGACCGCGACAGCCACAAGGAAATAGCTGTCGGTCATGCGGGTGAGCAACAATGCGAACGCGACTGTCATGAGTGGGCTGCGGAGGAACTTCAGGCCGTCGAAGCCTTCGGTGGGCGCATCTTTCCAGGCGCCGCCGAACGCCGTGATCGCGCCGACGACGAGTCCTACCAGGCACGTCCTGAGTATCGACGCGAAGCCGTCGTCGCGATGTGGCAACGCCGAGATGGCGAGCAGGCAGATCGCGACGATGGCAACATAGGCGAAGCCGGCAGCGAGTCGAACGCGTCGGCTCGCGACTGGCACGGCGCGGACGCTGAACTGCATCGGGATCGTGTATTTCGACTGATCCTCGTGACGGATGAACGTCTTCCACACCTCGACTATTCCGCGTTCGGTGCCATAGGCCAGGCCGAACAAGAGGACCAGCGCAGAAGCCCGGGGCAACGGCAAGGCGAGTGCGGCCTGAATCGCGACCGCGGCGAGAGCGCCAACGCACATGCTCCGGACAAACCGCCGCATCGCGAACCCCTCGTGGATCGCGTCCTTGTACATCCCCCAGATCGCGGCATGCGTACCGGATAGCGCGCCGACACCTGCGGCGATGGCGAGCGTTGAATGCGGATCGAGTGTCATAGACGGGCGGATGCTGAGGGTGATAGGACGGCCAGCGTTCGACGCTGGTGGTAACTCGGTCGCGACTCCGTTCCGGCGATGTGCGCGCCAATCCTGAGCGCGTTCGCGGCAATGGTCAGGCTGGGGTTCACTCCGGCCGAGCGGGGGAGGGTGCTGCCGTCGACCACAAACAGGTTGTCGATGCCGCGGTAGGCGCCGTGCTCATCGAGTGGCGCGCTCAGCGGATCGTTGCCCATGCGCACCGTACCTAACGCGTGAGAGAACGTCTCGACGGGTTGAACGAACGTGAGGCGCGCGCCGGCTTCGCGCAGGATTCGCTTCGCGTGGTGGATCAGGACGCCTGTGGCAGCCTCGTCTCGCGTCGTGTAGGCATGATGGACGCGGAGCCTTGGCAACCCGAATCGGTCACGGGCCGTCCAGTCCACCTCCACACGATTGTCCGCACGCGGCTGATCCTCGGCGATCACGAGCAGGCCTAACGCGTGCGCCACGAGCGCCGCTGCCGGGTCGCGCGCCAGCCGTGGCACGTAGGCACGTACCAGCCCTTCCGGAGGAGTCATTTGCTGGATACTTCCCAGCGGGCCTGACGGGACGCCGTCGGCGTGGACCCCGTGGTAGAAGTCGTGCACGGCGATCTGCTTGTCGAACTCCCGCTCGGGATTGGGCCGATGCGCGAAGACGCCGAAGACCACGACGTTGCGGTGTCGCGTCAGGTACCGGCCTATTACGGGAGCCGCGCTGTTCGCCGCCGCGAGCCTGGACGCCAGCAGCAGATGCGGCGTCGCGAGCGAGCCGCCTGCGAGCACGACCTGCGCTGCGGCGACGCGCGATCGTGTGCCTGTGACGCGGTCGACACACTCGACCGCGGCAATGCGGGAACGTTCGCGAACGAGCCGTACACACACGGTGTTGGCGCGGAGCACCATGCCCCGACGCAAGAGGCCGGGGATGATGGCTGTGGCGATGTCATTCTTGGACTCGGCCGCGCACGCATATCCGTCGCATGTGCCGCACCGGATGCAGGCGTGCCGGCCTTCGGATCCTTCGAACGAGATGGCCAGTGGGATTCGAAATGGGTGGAGACCGAGCCGACGCGCGGCGGCTGCAATGACCGTTGCCGAGCGGGAAAGCGGGCCAGGGGGGCGCGGGTAGGGCGCGCGGCGTGGTGGCTCCGTGGGATCTGCACCTGCGTCGCCGCAAACACCTAACAACTGCTCGGCGCGCGTGTAGAACGGCTCGAGCGCCTCGTAGTCAAACGGCCATGCTGCGCCGGATCCTCTGACGATCTCGGTGACCACGTCGAAGTCACGCTGGCGGAAGCGAAACGAGGCGCCCCCGTAGAACACAGACTGCCCGCCGACACAATGCCACGAGGCCGCGCGATACCGGCGACCATCGGCTGTCACGTCGTATGGCGACTCGGTCGTGAAATGGGGAGTGACCAGTCCCACCCCATTCGGTCCCCAGTTCTGCGGCCCGCGCGCGACCCAGCCCCCGCGTTCGAGCATCAGCACACGCTGGCCGGCGGCCACGAGCTGGTGCGCGGCCATGGCGCCCCCGAATCCGCTGCCGATGACCACTGCGTCCCAGGTCATCGCGCACCTCCGGGAGTAGCGGCGACGACTTCGCGATGCGGCTCCAGTAGCTGACGCGCGACCGCGTCGGGTGCCTCCTCGTGCGGGAAGTGGCCCACGCCCTCCATCGTCTCAACGCGCAGCAGGCTGCCTAACGTCTCGAGCGCCGACAGCTCGCCATCAACCGGACCGGCGGTATGCGGGGCCCCGCCGAGCAGTACCGTGACTGGAACGCGGACCCGCGCGACCACCGCAGTCAGTGGCTCCGGCTCGCTGGCGCGGCGAAGGCGCATCGCGAGCGAGATTGCCCGGTCAATCCCGTCGAACATCGGCTCGGTGTACGCCCGCTCGGTGGCGGCGTCGAGCCACGGGTTTGGCCCGCTGCTTTCGTGGAGGGCGCGAACGAATCGCCGTCGCACGAAGCCTTGCCCACCCGGCAGCCGCGTTATGAACGGGACGAAACGCAGCGAAGCGGAGAAGACGGGCGACCGATGATCCGGAAGCGCGCCGACGTCGAGGAAGTACAGCGCGCGCACGCGCTGAGGTGCGCTCGCCGCGAGACGAAGCGCCACACCGGCGGCGTGCCCGTGGCCTACGACCTTCGCATCCGTCACGCCAAGCGAATCGAGCACGCGATCGACCCGCCGTGCCTGAGCGGCGAACGACACATCCGTCGAGTCGATCGACAACAGGTAGGGGTCGATGATGACGACCCGTTTGTGCTTTGCGACGAGACGAGCTTCGAGCCGGCGGTAGCCTGCCACCCCACCGACCAGCCCGGAGAGGAGCACGATCGTTTCAGGTCCGTCACCAGAGACCGAGACGGAGGTTGGCGACGGCTTGTCTTGCGTGTGCGCCGCGGACGGAACGACGGTGATCAGTGCGCCCGCCGCGAGCAGCGTATGCGTGAGTCGCAACATGACGGACTCCGGAACAGAGGCAGCGCGGCGGTGCGGCCAGTGGTATGTGCTCGCGCTTCGTCCCGGAACGCGCAGGAGCGTCGGAAACCGGCTCACCGGTCGATTTCTCGAACCGAAGGCCGGTTTCTTGACGCTCGGGTGGATCACCCCTATCGTCGGCGTAGGCGGTCCTCGACGGCTCGCCATACCTGCGCGGTGTATTTTGGCGACGTTCCCCCGTTCAAACCCGTCGATACCACCCTCGCTCGACGTCACTCGCCTCCTCATTGGTTGGGGGGCGGGCGAGGAGGAGGTTGGCGAGCAGCTCCTCTCTGCCGTCTATGCCGAGCTGCATCGTCAGGCAGCCCGTGCGATGCGGCGCGAGTCGGATGAGATCACCCTTCAGGCGACGGCGCTGGTGCACGAGGCGTATCTCCGGCTCATCGACCAGAGCCGCGTCGAATGGCGGAACCGTGCGCACTTCTTCGGCGTCGCGGCGCAGCTCATGCGCCGCATTCTCGTCGATCACGCACGCCGCCGACGGGCACGGAAGCGTGGCGATGGCGTGCGACCACTCGCGCTCGACGATGCCGACATGGCAGTCGGTGGGCGCAGCGAGCGCGAGCCGGTGGATGTGCTCGTCCTGAATGACGCACTCGAACGGCTCGCCGAGCTCGACGACCGGCAGTCGCGCATCGTCGAGCTCCGATACTTCGCCGGCTTGAACATCGAAGACACCGCCGAAGCGCTGCACGTCTCCCCGGCCACGGTCAAACGTGAATGGGCGGTGGCGCGCGCGTGGCTGCGACGGGAGTTGGCCCGATCGTGACGGCCGGTCGCTGGGCGGAGATCAAGGCCGTCGTCGCGACGGCGCTCGACACGCCGACCGCAAATCGCCGGGCGTATCTTGATGACGCGTGCGGTACGGACGCCGAGCTGCGACGGGAAGTCGAGTCGCTGCTCGTCGCGGCGCAAGGTCCCGACAGTCTGCCCGCTGCTCGCGCCGCGGTAGCTGCGGCGAGTGCGAGCTACGCGATCGAGGCGGAGTCGATCCTGCGCGGTGCGATCGAGCAGACGCTCGGTGATCGCTACGAGATCGTCCGGCCGCTCGGCAGCGGCGGGATGGGCGCCGTGTTTCTCGCGCGCGAGCGCGCGCTGGACCGGCTCGTCGCCATCAAGGTGCTACGACCGGATCTGGCGGAAGCGGCGGAAGGGCGTGAACGGTTCCGCCGTGAGGCGAGAATCGCTGCCCACCTTTTTCATCCGGGGATTCTGCCGCTGCATACGTTCGGCGAGAGTGGCGGCATCTGGTATTTCGTCATGGGATACGTCCGCGGCCAGTCGCTCTCCGACCGGTTGCGACTCGAGAATCGTCTCTCGGCCACCGATGCCCGCCGCATCGTGTCCGAGCTCGCCGACGCGCTGGACTGGGCACATCGACACGGCGTGGTCCACCGCGACATCAAGCCGTCGAACATTCTGATCGATGACGAGTCCGGCCGGGCGATTCTCGCCGACTTCGGCATCTCGAAGCGAACTGGCGGGAGCGACAGCCTAACGATTACCGGTATCGTCGTCGGGTCGCCGCACTTCATGTCGCCGGAACAGGCGGTCGCTTCCGGCGACGTCGATGCGCGGAGCGATCTGTACTCCCTCGGGGCGGTGGCGTACACGATGCTCGCCGGTCGCGAGCCGTTCGCCGGCACGAACGCAACCGAGTTGATGGCGCGGCGGCTCATGCAGGATCCCGTCGCCCTGTCGGCGGTCGCTCCGGCGGTGCCGGCGGAACTGGCGTCGGTGGTGATGCGGTGTCTGGCACGCGACCCGGCGCTGCGCTGGTCATCGGCGCGGGAGCTGAAGGATGCCATCGGACGCTGCGGCGACGACGACGAGGAGCGCTCGCGGAACCTTCCCGAGGCGGTGCGCGATCTGCCGAGCTTTGTCCCGTATGCGGTGACATGGGCGGTCGTGTGGAGCGCCCTGGCGCTCGTCGTGCTCCGTTCGGCGCGCGATCGCGCGCTGCTTCTGCTCGTGGCCTTGCTTGTTCCAGTCGGTCTTGTTCTGCACGTGTGGAACACTGGCCGCGAAGGACTTCGCCTGCCGGAGCTCGCACGCATTGCCTCGTGGCCGCCCGAGTGGTGGGGACTGTGGTGGCCGCGCGCGCTGCGCCGCCCGAATGACATATGGCTACGCCTGCCGCGACATGCTCGCGCCGTCCGGCTCATGCTGACGACGTTTTTCATCGGGCTCCCCGGACTGATTCTCGCAAGGGAGTGGCTCGCGGCGCGCGGCTTTGGGCCAGCGCATGTAGCGGGCATCGACGTATTCGTTGCCGGGGAGGTTGCGCTCGTCCTCGGGACTGCGCTCGCGGTCGCCGCTGGCTTCTGGTGGACAGCACGCCGGGAGCTCACGGTGGCCCAGGGCGCGCGCATGTTGTTCGGCGCAACGTCGCCTGCGCCCATCTGGGACGCGCCTCGCGTCGCTCGCCTGCTCGACCCGCGCACGGGCGGCGTCAGGCCACCGGACCGGGACGCTCCGGCCGACCATCTTCGCGCAATCCACGATGTCGTCGTGCTGCTCGGCGCGGATGCGACCGGTGTGGGTCCGATGGTGCGAGGCGTCGCGGAGCGGATCGCTCGCGAGATCGACCGGTGCGATCGGGACCGTGCGCTGTTCGCCCGTGAAGCCAGCCCGCAGGAGATCGAGCGCCTGACGCTGCAGCTCGGTGCCCTGGATGGTTCGCCCGACCAGGACAGCGCCGAACGTGCCGAGCTGCGTGAGCTCGTGCGCCATCAGCTCGCCGTCGTGCGCCGAATGGAGGGCCGCTACGAGCTCGCGGCGCAGCGCAGTGCGCATCTTTTTTACCTGCTCCGCGGCCTGTGGGCCCAGCTCTGCCTGCTGCGAAACGTGACCGTTGGTGGACCGATTGCGGTGGATCGGCAGGCCGATCAGGTGCGCGCGCTCTGCGCGGAGATCGAGCGCGCGCTGGAAACCGGTGATGCTCCCGCGGCCGTGAACGCCTAACGCGTGACCTGGGCGACGCAGCTCATCCCGCCGAGCGCGCCGCGCTGCAGGACCGGATAGCCACCACGGACCACGAATTCCACCGCGACCGGGGCCCCGCTCGTCTGCTGGTTCGTCCATTCGGCGCGCACCGAGCTGCCGTTGCCGTCCGCGCGCGTCGCCCGGGACACGAGGCGGAACAGTGCCCAGTCGCCGCTCGCCTGGTCCACGAGGAGATCCCGCTTGCCAACCCTGGCAATCAGCTTGGCATCGCGGCCGGACTGCGACGGCCACAGGAACTGGGCCGGTGGCGTATCCTTGATGAAACGCGCCACGTACGACCCGTGCGAGAGCGAAATCTGCGAGACCTGCGGCGTCACGACGCCGCGCGCGGTCAGCTCGATGCGGGGCTCGGGCGCGCCGCCGAACAGCGCCGCGGACACGGCCGCTGCTCGATTGAAGAAGGCGAGGAACGAAGCCGAAAGTGCGACCGGCGCGCCTGCCTTTTCCACCCATTGGGCGCCCTGCTTCTCGAGCAATGGCTCGAGACGTTCCTGATGGAACGCCCATAGCGCGCCGGTTCCGGGCGCCAACATCGCGGCCACGTCAGGGATCGACGCTTCGGTCGAGGCGTCAGGACTGAACGGGAACTTCGCGAGCATCGGCGTCATTGCGGCGCACAGCGCGCGTCCTCGCTCGTTGAGGATGGCGGCAAGGGCAGCGCCGCCGCCGCCGGCTGGGGGAGGGGGTGGGGGAGCAGCGCCGCCTCCGGCGGCAGCGGCAACCGGCGGCTTCGCCGCGGGCGGGCGCGTGGCGGCCACCGTGCGCAGCGCGGCTTCCGCGCCATCGATCGGCGCGAGAAGCAGTGCGGCCACCGGAGGACCGACCTGCACGGCGGCCGTGTCGACGGCGAACTTCTGCGCCAGTTGGCGTGCGGCAACCTTCGCCTGGCTCACCGGGCCTAACGCCTGCTGTGCCGACTGCGCCACTGCCTGGGCGCTCGCCGTGTCGACGATCGGCGGCATGTTCGCGACCTGCTCGAGCGCCGCCTGGGCGCCGACGAGCGCATTGACGTACTGCTGGTTCGCGTCCGACACGAACTTGTCGGGAGGCCCTGGCGGCGTGACGGCATGTACAGGCTGGAACGCTGCCGCCATGGCCGAGTCGACCGCTGTGTTGCGCGCGACGAGCGCGAGCGTCGCGAGCAGCGGCGACTGTGCGCCGCCGAGAATCCCGAGCTTTTGCGCAACATCGCGCGCGGAGGTGGAACGAACGACCGACGTGCCGCGCACGTAGTTGCGCCACCGCTGCACGTACTCACCGCGGTACCGGCGCCGCAGTTGCGCAAGCACCGCCTCGCGATCCTCAGTTTGCGCAGCCGCCGAGTCGCCCACCACCCAGCGCTCACCCTCGAAGTACGGGTCGGCGTTGCGGAAGGCGTTCTCCATCTGAGTCCAGCCGGCGGTCGTGAACGCACCGGGCATCTCGTTAGGCGCCGCGATCACGCCCGCCGCCATCGGCGCCACCTCGACGAGCTTCGCCGGCGGCGCTGCCTGGTTCGCCTGCGCGAGCATGCTCTGGTAGATCTGATCCGCGCCGGAGAAACGGCGCAGGAAGTCGCGGGAATGGCGCACGATGCCACCATCCGCCGCCTGGGGCCACGGATTCGCACGCGCGAGCTCCGCGGCGTAGAACTCGAACTGCCGCCGCGCGAGCGCGGTCATGTCGGCGTCCAACGACTGCCCGCGAGCCCAGCTCGTCAACAGGACCGGCGCGAGGAACCGCGGCGTGCTCTTCGGCGACTCGTTCGTCATCACGAGATACGCCTTGAGCATCGCGTAGTCGCGCCCGTAGTCGTCCGTCGGTCGCGGCGCCTCGGGCAGCGCACGAAGCGAATCCACGAGCGCGGTCCACGTTGCTGCGTGCAGTTGGCGGCGATAGCCATCGAGCCAGACGCGGCGGCCATCTGCGAGCAGCGCCCCACCACGCCAGAGTCCCCACCGGAGACGAGTTGGCACGCCACCCGCGCTGTACGCAGTGAGCGTATCGAGCGTCGCTCGAAGCGCGTCGAGACGATTCAGCGCGTCGACCGACGGGAACGTCACCGCGCCTCCTGGCGACGCGACGACCGGCAGGGCTGCCACACCCGCGGCCGCAGTCGTCACACGGTTCGCGAGCGATCGATTGCCCAGCCAGGAACCAGTCACAGCACCCGCAACGACGAGCGCCGCCGCGATGCCAACGCCAAGCAGCGTGCGACGAACGCCCGCGACGCGCAGTCCGCCGGCCGCAGCCGTCGCCGCACCGCGGTCCGCAAGAATCACCTCCGGGAACAATCGATCGAGGAAGACCCATTCCGGGACGCGGCGTGACGCTGGGCGCGTGTAGGCTGGGGCGGCCTGCGCAGCCGCCACGCCGAGGGAGGCGAACACTCGAGTGGCGTCCGGAGCACCCATTGGCGCGGGCCCGGGTTTCGCGGCGACCGGCGCCGCCACATCCGAGACGAGAACCGGCCGCGCGCCCACGAAGTAGAAGCCGCGGAGCTGCGGGCTCACGCCCAGGTGCATCGGCCGGCATAGCTCGACGAGAAAGCGCGAGAGTGGCGCGGACAGCTTTCCCATCTCGCGGGGCAGCTCATATGCGCCGAGGCGACGCTCGGTCACGCTCTCCCGGCCGAGCAATTGTCCGCGGCGCCCCGCGAGAGCCGCGACGATGCCGGCCATCGCTGCGTCGAGTCGTGGTGTGACACGCTCGGCATACACGCCAGCCGCCCTCGAGCGCGCGGCACCCGTTTGCGCGGCGGCACTGTCAAACGGCAGGGCGGCGCCGAGCGGGGCGTGAATCTCCTCGCTCGTGAACGGCGCGGCCCAGTCCTCGAAGTGCGGGATGCGATCGGCTTTGGTGAACAGCACGTACACGGGCAGGGCGACGCCGAGCTCGCGGGCGGCCTCGGCGAGTCGCTCCCGCGTTAGGCGGCCGAGCCCTTCGAGGTGCTGACCGGCGCCGCCGCTGTAAAAGTGGTCGCAGCTCACGCATACGACCGCGGCGCGTGGCGCCGCCGTGCCGCGCCCGAAGGCGGCAGCGAAGCGCGGGCCACGCATGGCTCGAACGAATCGACGCCAGCGACCGGCGTCGGCCAGGACGTCCGCACCCGGCTCGGCCAGCACCGCGTCGCGGACCAGCCAGACGTTCGCGCTCGATGTGGGCTTCGGCGCTTCGCCCTTCGCGGGCGGGGCGTCGCCGGCGAGCAGCTCCGGGTCGGTGCCCGAACGCATGACGACCGTCGTCTTGCAGCTCCCCTGCGCGCCGAGCACGAGCACGATCGGCTTCGCGGCGAAGGCGCCGCGCTGCATTCGCGCTCGCGCCGCGGCAACGGTGGCGAGCGCCTCGTCACGTCCGGACGCCGCCGGCGCGGCTGCGGGCTCGTCGATCGGGCGGAGGAACCACAGCAGCGCGCCGGCCGCGACCAGCCCGAGCACCACGAGACCGACGCGCAGCGCAACGCGTTCGCCGTCCGTGAGCGTCAACACCGCACCGAGGAGCCAGGCGAGCAGGACGAACGCCAGGAGCACGACGAGAGCGGCGTACCAGCGGGTGGATTTGCTGCGAGCCATGGCGCGTTAGGCGGGGAAGGGCGTGTGGGAAGTGGGTCAGTTGGTTGCGGACCGCGGCGCCGCAAGCGCGTCGAGCCCCTGAGCGGAGCCACGAAGCGAGAGGGCCGCGGCGCCCCAGATGGCGGCGGCCAGCACGACACAGGCGGCGAGGCCGATGACGAGACGGCGGATCCACGGATCGCGCCCCGCGATGGCATCGTTAGGTGGTCGCCAGTCGGGCACGAGGTCGCCCGGAGCCCCTCGCGACCGCCTCACCCGGTCGTCCAGCTGCGAGGCGATCGCGTGCAGCGCGCCGCGGTCGTCGACTCCGTATCGCCCGCGGAAGCCCAGCAGCAGGCAGAGGTGGTGCACCTCGAGCAGGTCGGCCAGCGCTGGCGAATCCGGTCGCGCCAGCAGCTGCTCGGCGTGCTGAAAAAACCACTCGCCGCCCATGTGCCCGCCGAACAGCTCTTCCTGAAGCGGGCGACGCGACCAGTCGGCGAGCGCCGGTTGGCGCGAGTTCAGCGCCGATTCGTCGAGTAGCGCGACCGCCGCGAAAATCGCGAGCCGAACGTCGGCGGGCGCGTAACCCGCGGCCTGCGCGTCCTGATCCGCTCGTCGCACGAGCTCCATCAGCTGCGCGCGAAAGGCGGCCGCGTCCGGTACGGGTTGGCGATCGCTACGAAGGCGAGCGACCGCGGTGAGCAACTCCTGAAGAATCAATGCGAGGCGGCCCGCGCCGACCGGCGTGACAGATACCGGTGTGAGCGCGGGCGCGGCAGCAGAACCGATGGCACTGGTCATGGCAACGGGCGGCGAGGCGGTAGGCGCGAAGACAGGTTCGCGAAGGTAGAGCGCGCGACGCTCACGCGCCATGTGCCTCGCGTTTATCCGTCGACGAGCACCGCGAGCTCCAGGACGGCGTCATCGAACGAGTCGGGCATGTAGACGCCGATCTCACGCGTCGCCGCCAGCGCCGTGTCACACGGACCAGCGCGGAGAATCTCGAAGTACGTCAGTTCGCCGCGCGGCGCGAGTCCGGCCGGCGGTGCCGGTACGTGCTCGAGCGTGAAGCCGGGAACCGCGCGTCGCGCGAGCTCGAGCACGAACTTTCGCGCGCAGATCTTCGCGAGCCGCGGCACCGCCAGAATCGTGTCGCGGACCGAGAGCGACGACCGGACACCCAGGAACCACCGCGCTCCGCGATCGAAGCAGCGCGGGTCGGCGATGGTCGCACCGAACAGCGTGTCCTCGCCGCGGGGGAGTGAAACGATTACTGCCTTCGCGGCCACGACCACATCGAGGTGCTGACGCAGATGCTGCTCGAGCGCGCCAAAGCATGCGCCGAGGTCGTCGTGTGCGTACGGCGGGAGGTCGCGCGCCTGCGTCGTCAATGAGAACGTGCAGAGCGCCCCAGCCAGACGTGACAGCTCCGCCCAGAGCCGTTCCGGGTGGGCGCGCCGTGTGGCGAGCAAGTGGCGCAGCGGCGCCTCCGCCGACCGAACCGCATGGAGCAACCATCGGGTCGCGAGCTCGTTCCCTACATACGCCGCCGGCGCCGCGCCGGCGCGTGGGGCGCCAGCCGGCCCGAGCGTAGCGCTCAACGACGAGCCCTTCGCCTCCAGCATCCCGATGACGGCGCGCAGAATCTCGAGCAATCGCTCGCTCGCGCCGATCTGCAGGGCGGGCGGGACATAATCGGGATCCACGACGAAACGTCCGCTTCCATCTCGTCGGATGCGCGCGATCGGAAGCACCACGTCGCTCGACGTCACCTCGGAATCGAGGCGCAGCGCGAGACGCTTGGTTGCGAAATGAATATCGGTGGCATCTTCGCCCGACGTCTCATCGCGCACGGTGGCGACGGTCGTGACCCAGCGCGTGGTGTCCGTGTGTGGATCGCGATCGGACGATGTGTACGACGCGGCCGTGAGCTCGGTCGCCGTTCCATTCGCCGGACTGACGTTCGGACCGTCGTTCCGCCAACCGGGCAACGTCAGCAGCACGGTGTGCGTGTCGCGCGCCGGCGAAAAGCGCTCAGCGAGCGATGTCGGAGTCGGAGTTCGGTCCGCCTCCGGCACAGCCACGGGCGTTCCGTCGGGGAAAATCCCACGCGCGTGGGACAGCACGAGCGTGCCGCCGCCGAGCGCATCGGTGTCGAGCGCTGCGCTCGTCACACCGTAACCGAACGGAAAGAGCGCCTCGATGCTGTGGCCGAGGGTTTCCTCGAAATGTTGGCGCTGTGCCTGAAAATGCTGCGGCGCGAGGAACATGCCCTCTTCCCAGACGACGCGGTTCACTTGTCGAGGGGGGAGGGGGAGGCGCATGACGGAGTTTGCAGAAAAAGGTGGTGCGGCGTGAGAGGTCGCCTTGCCGCGCGATGTCACTTCCCGTGATTGCGCCGCGTCAGCGCGGAGTGAACAATATACCTCCGCGCTGCTCGCCGTCCCTGTCCGCTCGTCGCGGACGCATCACGTGGCCGGCGGGCCGTACACCCTGCCGCCGCCGATGACCAACTTCGACGACCGTTACCGCCTGCTCAAGTGCGTCGCCTTGGGCGGCGGAATGCGAACGCATAATGCCCAGGAGAAGGGAACCGGACGGCCGGTGATGGTGCACATCGTCGACGAGCCGGATTCCGACGTCGTCGAGCGCCTCCGCGACCAGGTGAATGCGCTCCCGCCCGCCGACCGCTCGCGGATCGTGGAGATGGCGGCGACGCCTAACGGGTTCGCCGTCGTGAGCGAGTTCCTTCCGGGGCTGACGACCTTCCCTGAGTGGGTTGCCGCGCGTACGCCGGCGTCAACGCCGGCGCCCGACGAACCGGCTCCGACTCCGGTCACCGCTGCCGCTCCGACACCGATCGAACCGGCACCGGCGCCCGAGGACCCCGCGTCGCGTCCGACGGAGCTCGTGCCGGCCGCACCGGCCCCGCCGGAGCTTACCCAGAGCTTCGCGATCGGCCGCGTCGAATCTTCTCATGGCGGGCCGGCCAAAGGCGTACAGCCGCCCGGCGAGTTTACGCGCCTGTTTCAAGGGTTGCCGGAGAAGACCGAAAGGGCCCCGGGTCCGGCGCCAGCGACACCGGTTGCGGCCCCACCGCCACCGCCACCGCCTGAGCCCGTCGCGGCCGCACCGGCTCCGACGCCTCCGCCACCGGCGCCTAACGCGGCACCGGTGCAGCGACCAACGGCGCCCGTGATGGCGTCTCCGCCGCCGGCCCGCGAGGCGCCGCCATTGGCGCCCGGGGAGTTCACGGCCCTGTTCCGGCCGATGGGCGCGCCGGTGCCGCGTGAGCCCGCCCCATCGCCGCTCATGGGCGGAGCGCCCCCGCCGTCTGCTCGGCCGGCTGCTCCATCGTTCGGCGCGTCCCCGTCGGCGTTTGCCCCGCCGGCGCCGCCACCAGCGGGGCACCCGGAGTCGGCGTTAGGCGCGTATGCGGCCGTGCCCGATCCCGCGTCGGCGCGGCGGTTTCCCCCGCCACCGCCCGCGTCCGGCCCGCCGCCACTTGCCCCGCGTCTCGGATCGGCATCGCCGCTGTCCGGGCCACCCGCGTCATCGCCGGCAGCTGAAACATCACACCTAGGGGGGGCAGCATCGTCGCCGCTCATCGGCGGCGGCGCCATGGCGCCCTTGCCGCCCGTGATTCCGCCGCCGGTGTTCGCGACGCCGGGCGCTGGCGCGGCCGGCGTGCCGCAGTCGCCGCTGTCGGGTCGCAGCACGGCCCCGGCCGGCCCGAGCGACTATACAATGTTGATTCGGCAGTCGGAGACGCCGGCGCCGCCCGCGCCGAAGGCCGCGCAGGCCGCAGCGCCCGCGCCGCCGGTGGCGGCGAAGCGCTCGATCCCGCTTGGCCTCGTCATCGCGCTCAACGTGGTATTGGTGCTGGCGATCGCGCTGGTGCTCTACTTCATGTTCCGGCCCGCACCGCCTAACGCGGAAGCGGGCGGGCAACTGCCCGCGGCGGCGAACGCTCCAGCGGTCAAAACGCCCGCGGTCACGCCGCCGGCAGTCAAGGCGCCCACGGTGCCGGCAGTGCCCAAGCCGTAGGGCGCGCCGCGGCGTTAGGCGAGCACGATCACCAGCTCGAACCGCGCATCGCCCAGCTCGGCCGGTACATACACCGCGAGGTTCCGCGCGCGCGCCACGGCGTCCCAGGCGCCGCCGGAGCGCTTAAGGGCGAAGTAGACGAAGTCGAGCTTCACCGGGACCGCGGCCGGCGGCTGCGCCACGTGCGCGAGCTCGAGACCCGGCAATGCCTGGCGGATGAGCGTGTCCACGACGTCCGCCGAGCCAACTTTGCAGCCCGCGAGCACCCTCGTGACCAGCTCCGCCTGGCGGATCGGTGCGCTCACGGCGAGATACCACGACGGAGCCGACAGCCACCGTTCCTGCTCCACCGCCACCGCCTGCACCGCTGGTCGCACGGTCCTCAACGGCAACGCGACCGCCACTTCGGGAACCGCGGTATCCAGCAGCTCGAGCAGCTGTCCCTCGAGTGCGCCGAAGCAATCACCCAGGCGGGCGTGATCGTACACCGGAAACCCCCGCGGTGTGGACCCGAACGTGGTGAGCGCGCCAGCGAGGGCGAGGAGCGCCTCCCACAAATCCGCCGGATGGCCGCGCCGCACTTCGTGCAGGTGCCTGAGTTGCGGAAGGTGCGTATTCAGCGTGTAGAGGAGCCAAAAGCTCGCAACGTCCGTTACGGAAAAATCCGCGAGTCCCTGGTTCCGTTGACGCCGCGCCCCGGCGAGTGACGACGCCTTCGCCGCCGCGCGCTCCAGGATGCGATGCGCGATCCCCATGATGAACGGGCTCGCCGTGATGTCGAGCAACGGCGGGACGAACGAGGGATCCAGCGCCACCTCGCCCGCCGGCGTGCGCGCGAGGCGGACCAGCGGCATCGTGACATAGCCTTCCGCCGATTCCCCCTCGAGCAGGAGCCGGAGGTTGGGCCGCGCGATCTGGACGGGGCGTTCGGCGAGGCCCGTCGTCTCGTCACGTGCGAGCTGGTCCTCCCCGCGCCACCGCGCCGTGGTCGCGGCGCCGCTCGCGCGCGCATCGCGGCCGACGATGTTGCGGGCGCCGGGTCGGTATTCCGGCACGGCAATCGAGATCACCAGCGCGCGCTGATCCTGCTGCCATGCGGTATCCAGCGCTCTCGGCGGCGGGGATGGATCGGAGGCGGGGGCGTCGAACAGCAGGCCGTCCGGGAAGCGGCCGGCGACCGCGCGCACTACCACGGTTCCACCGGCGAGCGCCTCGCGGTCGATCTCCAGCCGGGTGATGCCCCACGGGCAAAACGTCAGCGCGCCCAGTTGCAGGCGCAACAGCTCGTCGAGATAGCGGTCCTGCGCCTGGAGATGCTGTGGGGTGAGGAGGGTCCCCTTGCTCCAGAGGACGAGATCGAGAGATGACATGGCGTACAACGTACCGAGCGTTCGACCGTACGCCAGAAGGTGGATGGCGTGATGTCACGGGCGTGTCGCTTCCGGCCCGCCACCGGTCGACCGGCTTGACCGCGACGCCTCGCGCGTGGATCCTACGCGCACCATGACAATAGTTGCCGGCCTGGCCGCCGCTCCACCACCGCCGGGCGCGCCGGATGTGCCGCCCACTGCGTTCGCCGTCCTCCGCGATGCGCTCACCGCCGCGAGGTTCGATGAGCCGACCGTTTCCGCCCGGCTCGGCGTGCCGTCGCTCTACGACGTGAAGCGCCTTGCCGATGGGCGGACGACGCTCGCGTCGACCCCGGAAGACGCGAACGCCACTCTCGTTAGGCTCTTCATCGACAGCGAAACCCTCCCGACGTCGCTCGTCGAGCGCCTCCTGGGTACCGAGGTGTTCGGCGCGCTTCAGACGCTCAAGCTTGTGGCGCCAGCGGCCGAGGGGACCGGGTTACTCGCGGCGACCGCGATGCTGTATCCGACGCAGGGGCTCTGGCTCGCGTCGGACCGCCAGCCGATGCGGGTGGCCGACCTGGCGCTGCTTCCGCAGGACTACGTGTTCAGCGCGTTGAACCCTCTCACGCAGCAGTATCTGGATGTGCTGCCCGACGCTCCGGGAGGCCGCGTGCTCGAGCTGTGCGCCGGGACGGGCGTGGCGGCGTTGCGCGCGGCACGCCGCGGGGCGGCCGAGGCGTGGGCGACGGACATCGCGCCGCGGTGCGTCGAGTTCTCACGGTTCAACGCCCAGCTGAACGGCCTCGCCGATCGGGTGCGTGCCGTGGAGAGCGATGCCTGGGCCGCGTTAGGCGCCGAGACGTTCGATCTCGTGGTGGCGCATCCGCCGTATGTGCCAGCGCTCTCCCATCGGTTCGATTTCCGCGATGGCGGAGCGGATGGCGAACAGGTCGCGCGCCGGATCGTCGAAGGGCTCGGCACCCACCTGCGCGCGGGCGGCCGCTACGTGATGCGAGCGGCGCTCAGCGATCGCCGCGACGCCCCGATCGCGAAGCGCGTTCGGGAGTGGCTCGGTACCGCCGGCGATGGGTTCGATCTCGTCGTGCTCGAAAATGGCGAGTACGGGCCGATGGAGGCGTACCGGAACGTGACGAAGGGTGCGAAGGATTTTGTCGACTGCGAGCAGTGGCTGCGGCACTTCGATGCGCTCGGCGTCGAGCGGTTCGCGGTGAGCGTTGTCGAATTGCGTCGCGACGCGGCGGGCCGGGCGCCTCTGACGGAGCGGCGGGTGGCGGGCAAGGCCCCCGACCATCGCGCCATCGACTGGGTGTTCCGTTGGGCGTGTCGGGCTGCTTCGCGAGGTGCGACGCCGGAAGCGCGGCTAGCGGGGCAGCGGCCCCGGGTAGCGCCAGGCGCTCGGCTCGCCGTGCACCTCGAGTCGGACGCATCGGGCGCGTGGTTCAATGTCGGTGCCGTGGTCGAGACTGCCTGGCCCACGCATGCCGTGGTGAAGGCGCCGCCGCTCGCCCCGACGCTGCTCGAGCTCTGCGATGGCACGCGCGACGTGTCGGCGATTCTCGGCGGTCTGCGCCAGGCGGGCCTCGTGTCCGGCGATGTCACGCGCGCCGACGTTGCGCACCTCGTGGAGGTCCTGGCGGCCGCTGGCGCGCTGGAGCTGCCCGATTGTCCGATCCCGGCGGCCGCGGGGGCCTAACGTGAAATCCGCGACTCCGCGGCGATACGGTGGGCACGCGACCATTCATTGTTATGGCGCGCCGCGGAAGACAACGTGCTCAACAGTTAGTCGTCGGACCCGATCGTGATACCAGCGCGGCCGGACCAATGGGAAGCCGTACCACGCCTGGATGGTTCGTGACCATTGGCGTTCCAAAGAACATCGGAGCTCATCGCGGTCTGACGGCCGTTGCGGCGGCGTTGGGCCACGAGCGCACACAGTACATCGGCGGTTAGATGCGGGTCATCGACGGTTGATCGATGTTCGCATCGATGAGACGCTGATGTTCGCATTGATGAGACGCTAACGTTGCGAGTCTGCGCTTGCACTCGCTTGACAATTCATCTCCGCTTCTGCACGATAGCTCGGCAAGAATCTTTTCTATGCGGTGGAAGCCCTCCTCCCGGCTCCCACCGCCGAGCCGCCTTTGCTCGGCAGTGTCCCGACATTTCCTGATCGCCCGCCCATCCGACCCCGGGGAGTCAACGCATGGCCGACAGCACACAGAAAAAACTCGAGCGCGTTCGCCCTCCGCGCGTCTCGATCGCGTACGAAGTGGAAACCGGCGGCGCGATCGAAAAGAAGGAGCTCCCATTCCTGATGGGCGTATTGGGCGACTTCAGCGGCCAGCCGACTGAGCCGCTGCCGAAGCTGAAAGAACGCAAGTTCGTCGAGGTGACGCCGGAAAACTTCGACGACGTGCTCGCCAGCATGAAGCCGCATCTCGCGTTCACCGTCGAGAACAAGCTGTCGGAAGACGCGAACGCCCCGAAGCTCGCGGTCGATCTCGATTTCCGGAGCATGGATGACTTCTCGCCCGAAGCCGTGGCGAAGCAGGTGAAGCCATTGCGTGAGCTGCTCGACCTCAGGACCCAGCTCGCCGACCTGCGCGGGTCGCTGCAGACCAACGAGAAGCTCGACGAGGTCCTACAGTCGACGCTCGGCGACGCTGACAAGATGAACAAGCTGCGGTCGGAGCTCGGACTGCCGGAGGGCGGAAACAATGGCTGAGACACAGGCTGCCGGCGGCCAGGCCGCGGCGTTTACGAGCGGCGCAGAGGTGTCGCTGCTCGACCAGATTGTCGAGCAGGGCAAAGTCGGACGCGATGCAGAGACCCGCGAGCGCGGGAAAGACCTCGTGAAGCGGTTCGTCGCGGAGGTCCTCGAAGGCTCGATTACCGTCGCCCGCGACACCGAGATGATGATCAACGCGCGCATCGCGCAGATCGATCATCTCTTGTCGCTTCAGGTCAACGAGATCCTCCATCATGCCGAATTCCAGCGGCTCGAAGCGTCGTGGCGAGGTCTCAAATACCTGATGTCGCAGAGCGAGACGGGGACGATGCTGAAGATCAAGGTCCTCAACGTCTCGAAGAAGGACCTCCTTCGCGACCTGCAGCGCGCGCCAGAGTTCGACCAGAGCGCGCTGTTCAAGAAGGTCTACGAGGAGGAGTACGGCGTGTTCGGCGGTACGCCGTTCGGCGCACTCGTCGGCGACTACTACTTCGACAAGAGCGGCCAGGACATGGAGCTGCTCGAGAAGATCTCGAACGTCGCCGCGGCAGCGCACGCGCCGTTCATGTCGTCTGCGTCGCACGACCTGTTCAACCTTACGTCGTTCACGGAGCTCGACCAGCCGCGCGACCTTGCGAAGATCTTCGACACGACGGAGTACGCAAAGTGGAAGGCGTTCCGCGCGAGCGAAGATTCCCGCTACGTGGCACTCGGTGCTCCGCGGGTTCTCGTGCGCGAGCCGTACGGCAGCGGCACCGTCCCGATCGAAGCGTTCAACTACGAGGAGCGCGTCGACGGCACCGACCACAGCGCCTACCTGTGGGGCAACGGGGCGTATGCGTTGGCTGCGAACGTCAACAAGGCCTTCGCGGCGTATGGGTGGTGCGCCTCCATTCGCGGTGTGGAGAGCGGTGGACTCGTGGAAGGCCTGCCGGTGCACAACTTCCGCACTGAAGCGGGCGAGTTGGTGATGAAGTGCCCCACCGAGGTTCAGGTCACCGACCGACGCGAGAAGGAGCTGGCAGACCTGGGCTTTGCCGCGCTCGTGCACCAGAAGGGAACGGCGAACGCCGCCTTCTTCAGTGTGCAGTCGTGTCAGAAGCCGAAGGTGTACGACACGCCGCAGGCGACGGCGAGCGCACGTCTCTCGGCGCAGTTACCGTACATCTTTGCGACCTCCCGCTTCGCGCATTACCTGAAGGTGATGATGCGCGACAAGATCGGCGGGTACACGTCGCGAGCGCAGATCGATTCGTTCCTGAACCGCTGGATTCAGAACTACGTGACCGGTGAAGACGCTGCGGCTTCGATCAAGGCGCAGCGGCCGCTCGCCGAAGCGCGCATCGATGTCGTCGAGGTTCCGGGGAAGCCGGGCGCCTATCGGGCGGTCGCTTTCCTCCGGCCCCACTTCCAGCTCGACGAGCTGGGCGTGGCGATGCGCCTCGTTGCCGAGCTGCCACAACCGGCTGCCTAACGCTGTGGGGGCGCCCGGCGTGCCGGGCGCCCCGCTGTCCCCGCGGTCGCGGGATGTCCCGCGACGTTTCCGCCGTCCACTCCTCTCACTAAGTCGAGGCGCAGAACCATGGCATTCGATACCTACGTCGAGCTCGCCGGAATCGAGGGCGAGGCAACCGCCAAGGGGTTCGAGAAGAAGATCGAGATCTTCTCGTTCTCGTGGGGTGCATCCGCACCCGTGACGATCGGTCCCGGCAGCTCCGGCATCTCGGCGTCACGCGTGAGCATCTCGTCGTTCAACGTGATGAAGAAGACGGACGTCGCGTCGTCCAAGCTGTTCAAGGCGTGCTGCCTCGGCGAACACGTCGACAAGATGGTCGTGTCGATGCGCAAGCAGACCGGTACGGGCGGTCAGGATGCGTTCCTGATCTACACCTTCAACGAAGTCATGGTCGAGTCGATTCAGTGGTCCGGATCCTCGGGCGGCGACGACACGCCGTCGGAATCGGTCTCGTTTGCCTTCGCCAAGGTTACCGTCGAGTACAAGACGCAGGACAAGACGGGCAAGCTGGTCGCCGGTACGCCGATCGTCTGGGACGTCACGAAGGTCGACGCCAACTAAACGGTTCACACGCCGATGCCGACCGCACAAGAGCTCTATAACGCTGGACGGTTGGACTCGGCGATCGAAACGCTGGGTGCCGAGCTCCGGAATGCGCCCGCCGATGCCACGCGGCGGACATTCCTCTTCGAGCTGCTCTCGTTCGCGGGGCAATACGACCGCGCCGAGAAGCAGCTCGATGTGCTCGCGCGAGACGGCACCGATGCGGAGCTTGCGGTGCTGCCCTACCGGGCAGCGCTGCAAGCGGACCGAATACGCGAGCACATGTTCTTGACCGGCGACTTTCCCGTTGGTGTCGTGCCGACACCGGTTGCGGGCACGTTCAACGGCCGTCCGTTCCTGTCCATCGAGGACGCCGACCCACGTGTGGGCGCGCGGCTCGAGGTCATGGCTGGCGGTCGTTATATGTGGATCCCGTTCGCGTACATCGAGTCGGTGCTCCTGGAGCCGCCTCGCATGCTGCGCGATCTCCGGTGGGCACCGGCGCGCGTGACGACGAGCGCGTCGATGCGCGAGATGGAGCTCGGGGAAGTCCTGCTCCCGGCGCTCTCGCCGGGCGCGTGGCGGCTCGAGGATACCGAGCTGCGACTCGGGCGCGCAACCGACTGGGAGGAGCTCGCCGACGGGTCCTTCGCGCCAATCGGTCAGAAGCTGCTCAGGATCGATGAGCAGTTGGTCCCGTTGTTGGAGGTGCGTGAACTCGTAATCGGCACGGCCGGCTCCGAAGCACCGCCGGCGTAGTTAGGCGGCGCGCTCGCCGACGTCGAGCGATAATTTGTCGTTCCTGGTGCGGCCCAATCCCTCCTGTGGCCGCGCCGCTCGGTCTTTGGCTACTCACCGATCGCCGTCTCTCGCGCACCGCATGCCAGTCGACACCGCTCTGCTCGAAGCGCTGCTCGCCCCGGTCCCCGGGGACAACGCGGCAGGCCGCGACCTCCGCTACGATCCGCGGTACGATCAGGTGAAGGAAGCGCGCCGGGAGGACCTCGAGTTGCCGGCGGGCGGGCTCGCCACCGAGCGCAAGGTCGCGGACTGGCCGCAGGTCGTGAAGCTGTCCTCGCAGCTCATCTCCACAGAGACCAAAGATCTCCAGCTCACGGCCTGGCTCACGGAGGCGCTGCTGAAACGTGACGGGCTCACCGGGCTGACCACCGGCCTCGAGGCGCTGCGCGGGGTGCTCGATCGCTACTGGGATGGCTGCTATCCCGCGTGGGATGAGGACGACCCCGAGCTTCGCGCAGGCCCGCTCGACTGGGTCGGCAGCAAGCTCGATGTGCCCGTTAGGCAGACCGCAGTGGCGCCAGGCGGCGTGTCGCTGCTCGACTTCCAGACGTCGCGCTCGATCCCGAGCGAGGGTGAAGCCGAGGGTAACCGCGAAAAGCGCACGGCGCGCGAGGAAGCGCTCGCCGATGGAAAACGGTCGCCCGAGGACGTGGACGGCGCCATAGCCGGCGCACCGAAGGCCTTCTATAAGGCGCTCATCGCCGAGACCGACGCGGCATTCGCGACGGCGGCGGCGCTCGAAAAGGCGACGGATGAACGGTTCGGGCGCGACGCGCCGTCATTCGCCAAACTGCGATCCGCGCTCGAGGACATCCGCCGCGTTGCGGCGCCGATCCTGGCGCAGAAGCTCATCGACGATCCGGACCCGATCGTCGAAGAAGCGGTTGGCGAAGACGGCGCTGGCGTCGTCGCCGACGGCCCGCTCGCGCCGGAACCCGTGAGCGTAGCCGACGCGGCGCAGCGGGTGGCGGTGGCGGCGCGATTCCTTCGCAAACACGACCCGACCAACCCGGCGCCGTATCTGATGCTCCGCGGGTTCCGGTGGGGTGAGCTTCGCATGCGCGCACCGGAGATCGAGCCGAAGCTGCTCGAGGCCCCACCCACCGCCGTGCGGTCTCGTCTCAAGGGGCTGATGCTGGACGGCAAGTGGTCCGATCTGCTGGAGCAGTGTGAGACGGTGATGGCCACGCCGCAGGGACGCGGATGGCTCGATCTGCAGCGGTACGTGCTGACCGCGTGTGACCGGCTTGGCGGGAGCTATGACGGCGTCGCGGCGGGTGTGCGCGCGGAGCTTCGGACGCTGCTCACAGCGCTTCCTCAGTTGCGGGAGATGACGCTCATGGACGACGCGCCGACGGCGAACGGCGAGACGCAGGACTGGCTCGACGGGCAAGGGCTCGGTCCGCGAGACACGGACACTATGCCGCTCGCTGACGGGAACGGTGCCGGCGCGGCGGATACCGAGATCGCCGATCAGACCGAGGCGCTCGAGGGGGCGCTCGCGGAAGAGGATGCGACGAGCGAGCATGGCGGCCTTCGCAGCGGGCCGAGGCGCCGTCCGAGTCCCGGCCACTCGGTCGCTGCGCGGGACCCGTTCGCCACGGCGCGCGGCGAGCTCGCCCAGGGGCGGCCGAACCGCGCGATCGAGCTGCTGGTGGCGGAACTCGCGCGCGAGCGGTCTCCGCGCGGCCGGTTCGTTAGGCAGACGCAGATCGCCTACGTGATGGTCGAGGCCGGGCTCGATGCGGTCGCGCGCCCGATCCTCGAGAAGCTCGTGAGCACGATCGATGATCGAGGCCTCGAGGACTGGGAATCGGGGCCGCTGGTCGCGCAGCCGATGTCGCTCCTGTGTCGCGTGCTCGACCGACTCGCGGACGGGTCGGGCGACCGCGATGGACTGTACCTGCGGATCTGTCGGCTGGATCCGCTGCAGGCCATCGCGCTCCAGCGTCAGAACGCCTAACGCACTCGCCCACGGCCATGGCACGCACCGAGATCGAGCGCACGGTCCGGCCGTCCGTTCTGGACCGCCTGACGGACCACGAGCCGGGGCTCGCGGCCGACCCGCCCATCACGCGCGAGGAATCCGAGCGGCGGTACCGCCAGGCCGTCGAGCGAGACGTCGAGGCTCTGTTGAATACCCGTCGGACCATGATTCCGGCCCCCGAGTGGTGCCCCGAGCTGCGCCGATCCGTCTATGACTTCGGACTCGTCGACACGACCAGCATTCCCGTGGGCACGAAGTCAGGCCGGGATCGGCTGCTGTCGGCTCTGCAGGACGCCATCGAACGGTTCGAGCCGCGGCTGGCCCGGCCTCGCGTTAGGCTTCTCGACGCCCATCAGGTCCGCGCCCCCCAACTGCGGTTCGTCGTCGAGGCGGTTCTCGTGATGGACCCGGGCCGTGAGGACGTCGTGTTCGATACGGTGCTCGAGATCGCGAGCGGTGAGTACGACGTGCGCGACACCGGCGCCTCAACGAGCGGCTGAGCGAGGCGACGTGCGCGACGACCTGCTGCTCTACTACGAGCGCGAGCTCACGTACCTCCGACGCCTTGGCGCGGAGTTCGCCGCGCGCTACCCCAAGGTTGCATCGCGCCTTCAGCTCGAGCCAACGAAATGCGAAGACCCACACGTCGAGCGACTGCTCGAGGGGTTCGCATTCCTCGCGGCACGCGTGCACCACCGCCTCGACGACGACTTGCCCGAAGTGTCGGAGGCGATGCTCGACGTGCTACACCCGCAGCACGTCCGCCCGCTGCCGTCACTGTCGCTCGTCGAGATCGAGCTCGATCCCGAGCTCGGGAAACTTGCGGCCGGATTTCATGTCCCGCGTGGCAGCGAGCTGCGTTCGCGTCCGGTGCAGGGGATGCCGTGCCGATTCCGTACGGTGTACGATACCACCCTGTGGCCGATGACCGTCGGGACCGCGGAATGGACCGCGGCCGACCGAGCAGGCGGAGGCGCTCGGCTCGGTGAAGCGGTTGGTGCGATTCGGGTAGAGCTTCGCGCGTTCGCCGGGATGCGCCTGGGCCAGATCGCACCGAAGCGCGTGGATGGCAATGGAGGTGGCCCGCCCACGCGGCCGCCCGCCCTGCGACTCCACCTGGCGGGAGATGCGACCGTCGCGGACGCCTTGCACGAGCTGCTGCTCAACAGTTGCACCCGTGTCGTCGTTCGCGATCCCGATCAGCCGTCGCGAGCACCCGTGGTGATTCCGGCGTCGAACATCGCGCCGGTCGGGTTCGAGGCCGACGAAGCCCTGTTCCCGTATCCACGGCGAACGTTCGCCGGCTTCGCGTTGCTCCAGGAGCTGTTCGCGTTTCCACAGAAGTTCCTGTTCGTCGACGTCGCCGGGGTCGACGACGCGCTTCGCACGTTAGGCGCCGGCGCGCGGGCCGAGCTGTTCTTCGTCATCGCGCCGTTCGAGCGCGCGGAGCGGCGCCAGGTCCTGGAGCTCGGCATCAACGCCCGAACGTTTCGTCTGGGTTGCACGCCGGTCGTGAACCTGTTCGAGCAGGTGGCCGAGCCCATTCTGATCTCGCAGCGCGTGACGGAGTACTCGGTCGTGCCCGATGCGCGCCGGCGGCTCGAGATCGAGACCTGGTCGGTGGACGCCGCCTCGGGGATCACGCCCGGTGCCGGAGAGCCGAGGCCCATCGAGCCGCTGTACGGGTTCCGCCACGGACGGTCGGACGCCGCCGGGACCTTCTGGCATGCCGTCCGCCGCGCGACCGGATGGCGGACGGATCGCGGCACCGAAGTGTTCATCTCGTTCGCCGACCTGTCGGGGCAGATCCGCGCGCCCGACGCGGAGATCGTCTCGCTCTCGCTGACGTGCTTCAACGGGGAGCTTCCGAGCCGCCTGCCGTTCGGAGTCGACGAGCGTGGCGATTTCGAGCTGGCGCAGGGTGGCCCGGTCCGGCGAGTGATGTGTCTTATGCGGCCGACTCCCGTCGTGCAGCCGCCGCTCGGGAAACCCATCCTCTGGCGCCTCATCTCCGCGCTATCGCTCAACCATCTGTCGCTCGTGGAGGATGGCCGCGAAGCGCTGCGCGAGCTGCTGCGATTGCATAACGCGGGCGACTCCACGGGGGGCGAGCGCCAGATCCAGGGGCTCGTCTCGGTAAACAGCGGCCCGGCGTTCGCGCGTGTCGCGACGGACCAGGGAGTCGTGTTCGCGCGCGGCCGTCGCGTCGAGCTGGAGCTCGACGAGGAGCACTTCCCCGGAGGCAGTGCCTACCTGTTTGCGAGCGTTCTCGAACGGTTCCTCGCGCAGTACACCACGATGAACAGCTTCACGCAGCTCGCGGCTCGAACACGCCAGCGCAAGCGCGTCATGCGCGAATGGCCACCGCGCGCCGGGTGGCGCACCCTGGTCTGATGACGACCTTGCCCGACGCCCCGGCGGAGGTCACGTACAGACCAGCCGCGCCTTCCACGCCAGACGCGCGCGTGGAGCGCATGCTGCGCGACGAGCCCACGGCCTTCTCGTTCTTTCAGGCCGTTCGCCTGCTCACTCGACTGCGCACGGCGCACGCACCGGTCGGCGGGTGGGCCGATCCCTCCACCGAGGTCGTACGCTTCGCTGCAAGCACATCTCTCGGGTTCCCGGCGAGCGAGATTCAGACGCTCACCCTGCCTGACGAGAACGGGAATGGTGAGGACGCGCCGGCGCGCATGACGGTGAACTTTCTCGGGCTCACCGGGCCGCAGGGGGTGTTGCCGCACCTCTATACCGAGCAGGCGGCCGCACTCGCGCGCTCCAGGGATACCGCGCTGCGCGATTTTCTCGACCTCTTCAATCACCGCGTCCTGTCGCTGTTTTACCGCGCGTGGAAGTCGCACCAACCAGCGGTCCTCCAGGAGGAACGGGCGGAGGACCGGCTTTACGATCACCTGCTCGACCTGTCCGGTCTCGGTACCGAGGGGATGCACGGTCGCTTGCCCGTGCTCGATTCGGCGCTCGCGTTCTATGCTGGTGTGCTTTCGCTTCGGGCGCGACCGGCGGATGGACTCGCGCGCCTGGTGGGCGACTACTTCGACGTGCCCGCGACGGTCGAGCAATTCGTTGGCGAATGGCGGCGAGTGGACGCGCGCGGCCAGTGCACGCTCGATGGCGACGACGACTCGGGTCGCCTTGGATTCGGCGTGCTCGGAAACGCCGCGTGGGACGCGCAGGCAAGAGTACGCCTGCGGCTTGGCCCGCTCACGCGAGCGCAGTACGACGCGTTTCTGCCGGGTGGCGACGCACACGAGGCACTGTGTGCGCTCGTCCGGCTGTACGCGGCGGAGCAGGTCGGGGTGGATGCGCAGCTCGTGCTCGCGCGCGGAGAGGTGCCGCCGTGTGTGCTCGGGCCGCCCGCCCGTGATGGTCCAGCCCCGCCGAAGCTTGGACGGGGAACCTGGCTGGCGTCGCGGCCCCTTGGGCGCGACCCCGATGAGACGGCGTTGCGGCTCTGTTGAGGATTCCGTGCTTACACTACCTAACGACTTTCACACACGAGGCAGATGATGGCTGCCAACCTGCGAGCGCTGATCGGAAAGCTGAATGCTGCCTGCCGGAGCGCCGTCGAGGGCGCTGCCGGCCTCTGTCTGTCCCGAACGCACTACGACATCGAGATCGAGCACTTTCTGGTCAAGGCGCTCGACGCGACCGACGGTGACCTCGCGCAGATCCTCAAGCATTACGGGGTGAACCGGTCTCGCCTTGCCGACGACCTGGCTCGCGGTCTCGATCGGCTCAAGACCGGCAATGCGCGAACGCCAAGCCTCAGCCCGCACCTGGTGAAGGTCCTGACCGAAGCGTGGTCGATTGGTTCGCTCGAGTACGGTGCGCCGCACGTGCGCACCGGGCATTGCGTTCTCGCGCTGCTCACGAACGACGAGCTCGCGCGCATCGCGAAGGACATCAGCCGCGAGTTCGAGAAGATCGCGCCTGAGGTCCTCCAGAAGGAGTTCGTCACGGTCACGGCCCCATCATCGGAGGCTTCGGCTGAAGTTGCGGCGATGCCGGGTGGACGCGTGGGCGAGTCGTCAGGCACCGCTCCGAAGGCGGGCGGGAAGACCGCGAACCTCGACCAGTTCACGGTCGACCTCACGGGGCGCGCGCGGGCCGGGAAGATCGACCCGGTGCTCGGCCGCGACTTCGAGGTGCGGCAGGTGGTGGACATCCTCACGCGTCGACGGCAAAACAACCCCATTCTGGTTGGCGAGGCGGGCGTCGGTAAAACGGCGGTCGTGGAAGGCTTCGCGCGCCGAGTGGTCGAGGGCGACGTGCCGGAACCGCTCAAGAATGTCGCGATCCGCACTCTGGATCTCGCGCTGCTCCAGGCCGGCGCGGGGATCAAGGGCGAGTTCGAGAATCGACTGAAGGCGCTGATCGAGGAGGTGAAAGGCTCGGCGACGCCGATCATCCTCTTCATCGACGAGGCCCATACGATGATCGGCGCGGGTGGGGCGGCGGGCCAGAACGACGCCGCGAACCTGCTCAAGCCCGCGCTCGCGCGTGGAGAGCTGCGTACGATCGCCGCGACGACGTGGGCGGAGTACAAGAAGTTCTTCGAGAAGGACCCGGCGCTGTCGCGGCGGTTCCAGCTGGTGAAAGTCGAGGAGCCGTCAGAAGACCAGTGCCTGCAGATGCTCCGCGGCGTCGTGCCGGCGCTCGAAACGCACCACAAGGTGCGGATCACTGACGATGGCCTCGACGCAGCCGTGCGGCTCTCACACCGCTACCTTCCGGACCGTCAGCTGCCGGACAAGGCCGTGAGCGTGCTCGACACGGCGTGCGCGCGGCTCGCGTTAGGCCAGCAGGCGACGCCCGGCCCGGTGGAAGACACGCGCCGGCGGCTCGACGACCTCGCCGTGCAGACGCGCGTGCTCGAGCGCGAGACGGCACTCGGCGTCGACCATCAGGAACGCCTTGGCGCAATCGCGGCTGCTCGTGCCGACCTGGAGACCGACCTGACGCGGCTCACCGCGCGGTGGGAGCAGGAGCGCGGGCTCGTCGAGCGCATTCGCGAGATCCGTGGCCAGATCGAGGCGGCTCACGTCTCCGCATCGGCCGCTGATACCAAGCCGTCCAACGGCGAGGCGCTCGGCGATCTGCGCGCGCAGCTGGCGCAGCTCAACACCGAGCTCGATAAAGTGCAGGGAGACAAGCCGCTCATGCGCGTTGCGGTGGACGGGTCGATCGTTGGTGAGGTCATCTCCGGCTGGACGGGGATCCCGGTCGGCAAGATGCTCCGCGATCAGCTCTCGATGATGCTCGAGCTCGAGCGGCATCTCGAGGCTCGCATCATCGGGCAGGACCATGCCATGGAGGCGATCAGTCGCCGCGTTCGCACGTCGGCGGCGAAGATCGAGGATCCGAACAAGCCAAAGGGCGTGTTCATGCTCGTCGGGCCGTCGGGCGTGGGGAAGACCGAGACGGCACTGGCGCTGAGCGACCTTCTGTTCGGCGGCGAGCACAACATCGTGACCATCAACATGAGCGAGTTTCAGGAGTCGCACACCGTCTCCACGCTCAAGGGGTCGCCCCCGGGCTACGTCGGCTACGGCGAGGGCGGTGTGCTCACGGAAGCCGTCAGGCGGCGGCCGTACTCGGTGGTGCTCCTCGACGAAGTCGAGAAGGCGCACCCCGATGTCCTGGAGCTCTTCTTTCAGGTGTTCGACAAGGGTGTCATGGAGGACGGCGAGGGACGTCAGATCGACTTCAGGAACACGATCATCCTGCTGACGACCAACGCCGGGACCGATACGATCATGAAGTTCACGGCCGATCCCGAAACGGCGCCGACGCACGACGCACTGACCAAATCGCTCAAGCCGGAGCTCGACAAGACGTTCAAGCCGGCGTTCCTCGGCCGCATGGTCGTCATCCCGTACTATCCGGTGCGCGATGAGAACCTGAAGAAGATCGTTAGGCTCAAGCTCGGGAAGATCGAGCGCCGGCTCCGTGAGACGCAGCGCGTCAATCTCGTGTACGACGACGACCTCGTGAACGCCGTCGCCGCGCGGTGCACCGAAGTGGAGAGCGGCGCCCGCAACGTCGACAACATTCTCACGAACACCATGCTCCCCGAGGTGTCTCGGCTGCTGCTCGAGGCGATCGCCGGCGGGACGCGCCCCGGCGCGGTACGCGTGACGGTCGACGAGAACGGCGAGCTCGCGTACGAAGTCACGCCGACCGTTCGCGACGCCAAGTTCACCCTCGGTGAGCGCGCCGGTGCGGAGACCGCCACGGCAGCGACCTGAACGCGCGAGGATGTAGCGGATGACCAGCCTTTCCATCTCGCAGGCCAAGCGACCACTAAGGGTCACGACACCGCTCGGTGACGCCTTGGTCGCGGTCTCGCTGACCGGCGAAGAAGAAGTGTCACAACCGTTCCTGTTCGTCGTGGACTTCGTGTCGACGAACGCGTCGGTGTCGCCCGGAACTCTGCTCGGAAAGGCGATGACGCTGCACGTCCCGACGACCGAGGACCAGTCGCGCCCGATTCACGGGCTGGTGCGGCGGTTCTCGTCAGTCGGACGCAATCAGAGCGATGATCTCTCGCAGTATCGGGTGGAGATCGTACCGGCACTCTGGTTCATGTCGTTGTCGAGCGACTGCCGAACGTTCGAGAACGTGTCGGCGCTGGACATCGTCGAAAAGGTGTGCAAGGCGGCGGGCGTGACGGATGTCAAGCGGCGCGTCACGAGCGCGCCGCCGACGCTGCCCTATGTCGTTCAGTACCATGAGAGCGATCTCGCGTTCGTGAGCCGGATGCTGGAAGACGCGGGGCTGTACTACATGTTCGAGCACACCGACGACAAGCACACGCTCGTCATCACCGACGCGCGGGGCAGCTCCATCCCCGAGTGCGAGACCAAGTCCGCCAAAGTGCAGCCAGCGCTGGCTGCCGGACAGCCGCAGACGGACGTGGTGTTCCGGCTGGCGCGCGACTACGCCGTCAACTCCGCGGCGGTGTCGCTCATCGACCACGATCTCCTCCGCGCCGACAGCAAGGGGAAGGTGTCGAGCGGAACACCCGGCGCGCGTGGAGAGATGTACGATTTCCTCGGCGATCTCGGGCCTAACGATTCCGCCGGCGAGGCCAAGCTGCGCATCGAGATGCACGAGACGCCTCACGACACGTTTCAGGGCGCCAGTACGTGCGCCGGCTTTCAGGCCGGGACGCGGGTCGAGATCACGGGTGGGACCGCCGGGAGCGGCGGCACCGAGATGCATCTCCTCCACGTGAAGCACCACCTGGAGGCCGGCGATGTGCTGGGCGGCTCCGGGCTAACGGCGACGTACGAGAACGAGTTCGGATGCATTCCGTCGACGGTACGCCATCGCCCGGTGCGCGTCACCCCGCGCCCGTCGGTGCGTGGAACGCAGACGGCCAAGATCGTCGGCAGCGGTGGGACGGGTGAGATCGATGTCGACGCCGACGGGCGCGTGCTCCTGCAGTTTCCGTGGGATCGTGGCGATGGAAAGGACGGCAAGTCGAAGCACCGCGTGCACGTCGCCAGCCTGTGGTCCGGGACCGGGTGGGGGTTCGTCCAGATCCCGCGCGTTGGTCAGGAAGTGCTCGTCGAGTTTCTCGAGGGTGATCCCAACCGGCCGATCGTCACGGGGCGTGTCTACAACAGCGCCCACAAGTTTCCCTACGAGCTCCCCGGCAACAAGACGCAGACGGGGTGGAAGTCGCGCACGTTAGGCGGCGGCAGCGACAACTTCAACGAGCTCCGGTTCGAGGACAAGAAAGGCGAGGAGCACGTCTACGCACAGGCCGAGAAGGACCTCAAGGTGCTGGTGAAGAACGACGAGACCCGCGATGTCCAGCACGACCGCACGACGACGGTCAAGAACAACGATACGCGGACGGTCACCGAGGGCGACGACGAGCACACGATCAAGAAGGGGAAGCAGACGGTCACGGTCTCGGAGGGCGATCAGACGATCGAGGTCTCGAAAGGCAAGCAGACCGTGAAGGTGATGGACGATCAGACCATCACGGTGGACCAGGGCAATCGTACGGTCACCCTGAACCAGGGGAACGACGAGCTCAAGGTCCAGATGGGGAACCTCACGACGAAGGTCTCGATGGGCAACATCACCATCAAGGCGGACCTCGGCAAGATCGCCATCGAAGCGATGCAGGAGATCTCGCTCAAGGTCGGTGCGAGCTCCGTCGTGATCTCGCAGACCGGCGTCGAGATCAAGGGGATGATGGTGAAGGCCGAGGCAACCGCGCAGGCCGAGGTGAAGGGCATCATGACCAAGATCCAGGGGACGGCCATGACGCAGGTGCAGGGCGCGATGACGCAGGTGAACGGCGACGCGATGGTGATGGTCAAGGGCGGCATCACGATGATCAACTAGGAAGGCGGCCCATGACCCAACCCTCGCCCAGCCCTGCTCGGCCTTCCGCCGCGACCGACCCCTCGGTGGCCTGGCTCGTGGAGCGCGCACACCTGGCCGACGACATCGCGCCGCTCGCGGCTGCGGCGGCCGATGGCGGCGCGTTGGTTCAGGCGCTCGTCGCCGACGGCAAGACGCCAGAGGCATTTCGCGTCATCGCGGCTGCGTTGCCTCCGCGCGAGGGCGTGTGGTGGGCGTGGGTCTCTGCGCGCCACGCCACGCAGCTCGCGGCGGAGGGCGGTGAGCCGCCAGCAGCTCTTGCTGCGGCGCTGAGCGCCGTCGAGCAGTGGATCGCCAACCCCGACGACGATCGGCGCCGCGCGGCATGGGCTGCCGGCCAGGCGGCAGGCCTGGAAACCGCCGCCGGTTGCGCCGCTGGCGCGGTGTTCTTTACCAGCGGAAGCATCGCACCCGCGGACGTCACCCCGGTCCCGCCACCGGCAGGCATTGATCGCATGCTTAGCGGGAATGCCGTTGGCCTCGCGGCGGCCGTGCATCCACAGCATTTTGAAGCGCTGGCGGGCGCGTACATCGCGCAGGGCCTCGAGGTGGTGAAGCAGTTAGGCGGATGGGACAAAGCCATCGCGCTCTCCCGGGACCACTTCCAGGTGCAGCAGGAGCGACACGCAGCTTCAACGACGCCGCCCGCTGGCGGTGCACCAGTCACCCAACGCGCAGGGCGTTGAGAGCTCACCATGCCCATGCCCGCAGCTCGCATCACCGACATGCACGTTTGCCCGATGGTCACGCCAGGCTTGCCACCGATTCCGCACGTCGGCGGACCTGTCGTCTCACCCGGCGCGCCCACTGTGTTGATTGCGACGCTTCCCGCTGCTGCCATTGGTAGCATGTGCGTGTGCGTCGGTCCGCCGGATTCGATCATCATGGGCTCACCAACGGTGCTCGTCAGCGGAATGCCGCTCGCGCGGATGACAGACCCCACGGCGCACGGCGGCGTGATCGTCGCCGGCGCCCCAACCGTGATGGTGGGACCATGATCGCCCTCCGCCGACGCCTCGTCGCGCAGGTCGCCACGTTCGCAGCCGTGCTGGCCACCGCGTGCCTCGACGATCGACCGGTCGAGCCTAACGATACCGCAACCGGGCCGACGGTCCGACTGGGCCTCAACGCCACCATCAACAACGCGCAGGCCGGACAGACCGTCCGCATTCGCGCCTTCTACCGCCGCAAGAACGAAACGGACGTCACGCTCCCGAGCTCACCGACCAGCGTCGACGTCACGCCGGGTGTGCCGAAGACGGTGGCGGTCGTGGTGCGGATCGCCGATTGCCTTGCCGACCCGCAGCAGTTAGGCGGATCGTCGACGCAATGCGCTGTCGGGATCACGCTCACCCTGCTGGATGAAGACGGTACACCGATCGACGAGCAGACAACGCCGCCCACGCCGCCATTGCCGCCTGGATCCTCGACGACGCTGACCGAGATCGTCTTCGCGCCGGTGACGTCAGTGGCGTTCGACGCGGTGCCGGTCTTTCGGGTCGGCGACGTCCGGACGCTGATCGCGAAAGCGCTCGACGCGCAGGGCAGGGCCATGACGACGCGAAAGATCAAGTGGTCGTCGGACAGCCCGAACATCCTGACGATCGACGCGACGACCGGCTCGGTCACGGCGGTCGCCGTCGGATCCGCAAAGGTCACCGCGACGGCCGGTACACGGAGCGCAACCGCGACCGTGAAGGTCATTCGCCGCGTCGCCAGCGTCGCCTTGAGCCCCAATCCCGCGCCGCCTTTGATCGCAGCGAATTCGCTGACTCTCGTGCTGAGCGCGAAGGCTGCGGACGGGACAGACGCTGGAGACATCGGAGATCGTGATGTCGCGTGGAGCGTCGTGAACCCGGATGGACCGAAGCGCACGGCCAACGTATCGACGAGCGGTACGGTCACGGGCGTCTATCCCGGCAACGCCGATGTCACGGTGTCGGTGGATGGCGTCACGAAGACGCTTCGGGTGGTCGTGACGGCAGCCGGCCTCAGGATTCAGGCTCCGGCCGTCGTTTACGCGGGCACGAAGGCATCGCTCACCGCGACGGTCGTCGATGCGAAGAACGCGCCGCTCGCCAACGTCCCGGTGCAATGGAGTACCGCCAACCCGAGTGTTGCCACCATCGACGCGAATGGCGTGCTCACGGCGGTCGCCGCTGGGGCCACACAGGTGACCGCGACGGCGGGTGCGAGTAGCGCCACGGCGACCGTCCGGGTGATTCGCCGCGTGTCCAGCATTGTCATGAGCCCCGACCCCGCTAGCGTCGTCGTAGCGAGAACTCTCCAGCTGGTGGCGGTTCCGAAAGCAGCCGATGGAAGCGATGCCGGAGACCTCGCGGACCGCGCCATCAGCTGGAGCGTCGCGAACACGGCCGGGACAACCCGCGCTACCGTTTCCGCGACGGGCCTGGTGACGGGTGTCTATCCCGGCAATGCCGACGTCACGGTATCCATCGACGGCGTCACGAAGACGCTCCGGGTCCTGGTAACGGCCGCTGGTCTCAGCATCGTGTCCCCATCGGTCGTGTACGTGGGCGCGAACGCGTCGCTCACCGCGACAGCGGTTGATGCGAACGGCGCGGTGCTGCCGAACGTGCCGGTCGCGTGGAGCTCGTCCAATCCTGGCGTAGCCACCATCGACGCGAACGGCGTGCTCACGGCGGTCGCGGTCGGGTCCACACAGGTGACCGCGACGGCGGGTACGAGCCGCGCCACCGCGACAGTGCGCGTGATCAACCGCGTGGCGACGATCGTCATGAGCCCTGACCCCGCGAGCGTGGTTGCTGCCAGATCCCTGCAGCTCGTGGCGGTTCCCAAGGCAGCCGATGGCAGTGACGCCGGCGACCTCGCCGACCGCAAGATTAGCTGGAGCGTTGCGAACGCGACGCCATCGCGCGCGAGCGTCTCGGGGACCGGTCTGGTCACGGGCCTGTATCCGGGCAACGCCGATGTCACCGTGTCCATCGACGGCGTTACGAAGACGCTCCGGGTCGTCGTGACCGCAGCCAGTCTGCGGATCGACTCCCCAACTTCGTTTACGGCACCGGGAACGAGCGTACAGCTTACGGCCGTCGTACTCGACGCAAACGGCGCGACGCTCGCGAACGTGCCCGTGACCTGGACCACGTCGAATCCGAACGTCGCCACGGTCGACCCCAATGGCGTGCTGACCGCGACGGCTGAGGGCTTCGTGACCATCACGGCGTCGGGCGGGGGCGTGAGCGGAACGACGACCATGCATGTGGCGTTTGTCACCAGCCAGAGCGTTATGTCCGGCACTTCTCCGCGGAACTGACCATGCCTAACGTGAATCGAGCTGTTGGCGTACGTCACCGCCAGGATCGTTCGATGGCCCGCGGACGCACCGGCGCACTGGGATGGCTGGCGGTGATCGCCGCCGTGCTCACGATGCCGGGCTGTTACCATGGCGCCGCCGGCGCGCCGGCGCCTCACCCGCGCGTGAAGGAGGCCCAGGACGCGGCACGCCAGGCTATGGCGGTCGAGGCACAGCTCAAGCCGGACACGCTGTCGCCCAGGACCGTGGGTGTGCTGCCGTTCGACCAGACCGGTCTCGACTCCTCGACCGCGGCGCTCGGCTACGGACTGGCCGACCTGCTGCGCGTCGATCTCGCCAAGAGCAGCCAGCTGCGCATCGTCGACCGGCTTCGCCTCGACGCCATCATGCGCGAGCTATCGCTTGCGGCTTCGGGCCGTGCGGATTCAAGCACTGCGCCTCGAGTCGGGCGTCTCGTGCAGGCACGGCGCATCGTGTACGGTGCGCTCGACGCGCAGGCCAATGCCATGGGCATAAGCGTCGGCGTCGCCGATGCGGCGACTCGTCAGGTGCAGCCCGCGGTCTCGGAGCAGATGCGCCTCGACAACGTGCTCGACGCCGAAAAGCAGATTGCTCTGCGACTCTTCGAGAACATGGGCGTCACGCTCACGCCCGCTGAACGCGCGGCGGTGGAAGAGCGGCCGACGAAGAACATCGCCGCGTTCATTGCCTATGGCAAAGCCGCGCGGTATGAGTCGGAGTTCCGCTTCGCCGACGCCGTTGGGGCCTACGATGAGGCGCTCCGTCTCGATCCCGGGTTTACGCTCGCCGCGACGCGCCGCGAGGAGGCGGCTGGCCTCGCAGGCATTACGACTCGCAAGAACGCGCTCGCCCGCGCGAGCGCGATGACGATCGATCGCCTGAACTCGGTGTTCACGACGCCTATTGGCGGAGGGCAGCCACCGGGCGGCATCACCGATCCCGCGTTTCCGGCAACGACTGTCACGATCTACATCACGATTCTCACTCCACGCTGACGAGGCGACCGTGCACATGCTCAAGTCTGCGGTCGTTCGCGCCTGCGTCATCCTTGTCGGGATGTCGTCCGGCGCCCTGGCGCAGGTCAAGCTGGCCGGGGATGCATCATCGTTCTTCGGCCCGGTGTTCGAGGTGTGGAAGTTTGGAAACGATGGGATTCCGCAGCCCACGGTCGATGGCGCGAGCTCCGTGCGGGTGACGCGCGCGTCGCAATGGTCGATTCCGGTCTCGGTCGTGGTACCGGCCGGCAGCCGGTTGTCGTTCGATCTCACCACCGCGTACGCGAGCAGCGACGTCCGCATTTCCGGCACGGACCCCGTGACGCAGACCGACGGCTACACGTTGAAGGGCATCTCCGACGTGCGCATTCGCGCCACCGGCCACATCGTCGGCGATAACGTGCTCCTCACGGCCGGCATCAACCTGCCAACCGGTGAGACGGAGCTCAATCCGGAGGAATTGAGCGCGCTGCGGGTCGTGGGCGCACCAGCGCTCAGCTTCCAGGTTCCGGTGCTCGGCATCGGGACTGGCGGGACGCTCGGCGTCGTGCTCGCGCGCGAAATCGGGGCCTGGTCGTGGGCGTTAGGCAGCTCGTACGAGATGCGAAAGCAGTACACGCCGATCTCCGTAGCGGCCGGAATCCCCGTGGACTTCAGCCCCGGGGACGCGGTCCATCTCTCGCTGGGATCCAGCCGCCTGATTGGCCAGTCCAGCATGACGTTCGGGCTGTCGGCCGATTTCTTCGCTGAGGAGGAGCTCCAGAGCGGCACCACCCTCGGGACGGCAGCCAGCCAGAGCAAGCTCGGTCCGATCTATACGGCGGATTGGCAGTACCAGGTTGCCTCGTCCCGGTTCCGCGAGCTCACGTTCTACGTCGTGGACCGCTACCGGACCGAGTACGAGCGTGAAAACGTGAAAGTCTCGAACAGCGACGCGAACTACCTCGATGCGGGCGTCCGGTCGGTCACCGGCCTCTCGCCGTCGACGGGACTGCTCATCGCCCTCAACGGCCGGCATCAAACCGGTCTGAAATCGGACAATCTGCTGACGACCGCCGGGATCGCCAGCGGAACGCTCACGCTTGGGCTTCAACAACGGCTCGGCGGCCACTATTCGCTGCAACCCTTCGTTCGGGTCCAGGGTGGTCGGCTCGAGTCGGGCGACGCATCGTCGACCGTCACCGGGTTCTCCGGTGGCTTGACGCTGGGCGCCCGCTTCTAACGAGACACGAGGCAATCATGCGATTCACACATCGAATTCCACGTCGTCTCACGTTTGCCGCGACGACACTGGCCGTGTTAGGCACCTGCGTCTCTGCGCTCGCCGCGCAGGGCGCGACTCAGGATCGCCGGCCGGTCGTGGCCGTGCTGGACTACATCAATGCGTCGATGCGCACCGACGCGGACTACAAGGCGCTCAGCAAGGGGATCGCGACCGTCCTGGCCGGCAGGCTGGGCGAGACGGACAGCATTCGCATCGTCACGCGCGAAAAGCTGAACGAGATCATGAACGAGCAGAATCTCGCCACGAGCGGCCGTGTCGACCCGAGCCAGGCGGTTCAGGTCGGGAAGCTGCTCAACGCCCACCACATCATCTACGGCACCTACCTCGTCCAGCCGAACGGCGACACGCGCATCACGGCCAGCGCGTACAGCGTGGAGACGTCGGAGATGGAGTACAGCACTCAGGTGCGCGGCAACGCCGACAAGCTCCAGGACCTGATCGACCAGCTGGGCGACAAGGTCGCGCACGGCATGAAGCTCCCGGCGGCGCGCCCGCGTCAAACCGGCAGCACCGGCAGTACCGGGAGCACCGTGGTGTCGTCGGCTGGCGAAACGGCGGTGAAATCGACGGGAAGCCTGAGCGAGCTCGTGATCCTGTCCAAGGCCATCGATGCCGAGGACCGCAAGTCCATGTCGGAGGCGATCCCGCTGTACAAGATGTTCCTGGCGAAGTCGCTGCCAACGTCGTACGTCGCGCAACGAACCATCGCCGAGGCGAAAGTGCGTGAGGCCAACGGCGGCACCGACGAGTAACGGACCCATTCCGGCGAAGGCAGCTCATCGCGCGCACCTAACGATCCCGATCTCGCGGCTGGAGGCCAATGGCCAAGGTCTGCCCGACCTGTGAAAAGGAATACGGCGACGATGTGCTCTATTGTTCTGCCGATGGGTGCACGCTGCAGTCGCTCACTATCGGCGACGATCTCGTCGGAACGGTCGTCGCCGACCGATACCTGATCACCGATATGGTCGGGGAAGGGGGCATGGGGCGAGTGTATCTCGCCCGGCACGTGCGCCTGCCGCAAAACGTGGCGGTCAAGGTGCTTCATCCCTGGCTGGTCCGCGACGCGAACGTCGTCACACGCTTCCGGCGCGAAGCGGTCAACGCCAGCCAGATCGAGAACGAGCATGTCGCGCGCGTGTTCGATCACGGCGAGATCGGCGATGGTCTCCTGTACATCGCGATGGAGTTTGTCGAGGGCAAGCCGCTCGGGGAGATCGTCGCTCGAAACGGACCGCTGTCGATCCCTCGCGCGATCGAGATTACGCGCCAGGTGGCCGAAGCGCTCGCCGCCGCGCACGAACGACCAACCCCGATCGTGCATCGGGACCTCAAGCCCGACAACATTCTGCTCGGTGTGCGACGCGATGGCTCCGATCGGGCCAAGGTCGTCGACTTCGGTATCGCCGAGGCGATGAGTGGCGGCGGTCCCAAGCTCACGCAGCAGGGACTGGTGATCGGGACACCGGAGTACATGAGTCCCGAGCAGCTGTCGGCGATCTCGCTCGATTGGCGGAGCGACATCTATTCGCTTGCGCTCGTCACGTTCTACATGCTGACGGGGAGGCTGCCATTCGAAGGCGAATCGCCGCACGAGGCGGCGCTGATGCGGCTTCGCGACCGTCCGAAGACGCTCGCCGAAGTGACGAACGATGGAACATGGCCGCCGGCGCTTCAGGCGGTGATAGACAAAGCGCTCGCGCGGTCACCAGCCGAACGCTATGAGACGGCCCCCGAGTTTGCACACGCGTTGGCAGACGCGACCGGCGTCCCCGACCGGCCCCTGCTCACCCCGACACCCGCGCGCGTCGACGTTCTGCCGCCACGGCAAGCTCCCGCGGCGGCAGACAAGCCGGCAGGGGGTGACAAGCGAGCCCGGAAGGTGGCGGTGGCCAGTGCGGTCGTGTTGGGAATTGCCGCCATTGCGGTCGTTGGGGTTCTCGCATTACGCGGCCGCGCGGGGAGCGGGGCGCCGGGGCCCACCGCGAGCGCGCCGACTGCGCCGCCCGCAGTTGCGGCGCGTGACTCGGCGCCGAGCGCGGTGCCGGCGGTGTCGCCAGTGGCAACGCCTAACGCGAGCGGTCCGAAGCCGGCAGCGCCCAACACGGTCGCGGTGGCGGGCGCAGTGCCAGCCCGTGGCGACACGGCGATTTCGTCGGCCAAAGCGGGGCCAGAGCCGTCATCGTCGAGTGGCCCACGGGCGTCCCTGGATTACGTCCAGTCGTTGATCGTCGGGGCGCGCGAGGACACGTCGCGCGCCAAGGTGCTCGCGCGCGCCGTTCTCGACTCGGCGCGCGCGATCGTGCCGCGTCTCGAGTCGCGCCCCGACGTCGTCGAGATGGGCGTGTACACGGTTGCGGCGTATCTGCTGCTCGAGCAGAAGAGCGACGCGTGTCTGATGCTGGGGTCGATCGGCGCCGAGGCCGCGCAGATGGCGAAGTTCGCGGCGCAGGTGCGCCTCTGGAACGAACGGCTCGACTGCAAGGACTAGCCTAACGTGGCGCGTCGTGTACTCGCGGACCACGGCTCTGTTTAACCGCAGAGGTTTGTGACCTCTGTGGTGAGATGACCGTCGCGCAGCCCAACCATAATTGGTCCGGCCAGTCGAGATGCCCGTGGCGCGAGGGGTAGGTGGCACAGTGACTGCGGAGTGAGGGGCGTCGCTGCCTCAGTTACGGTCGAGGCGTTGATTCACATCGGCTTGGAACGCGCATGCGAATCGCACTGATCTCCACACCGTACCTGGCAGTTCCACCGCGCCTTTATGGCGGCACCGAGCTCGTCGTATACGAATTGGCCGAAGGACTTGTCCGCCTTGGCCACCACGTCGAGCTCTTCGGAACCGGCGATTCACGGACCAGCGCCGAGCTTCGATTCCTGTACGACAAAGGCCAGTGGCCTCCGGAAACCCTCGCCGACCTGAATCACGTGTCCTGGGCGCTGCAGGAGATCAGCGAACGTGGTCCGTTCGACGTGATCCACGCGCACTCGGCGGTCGCGCTGGCGTGTGCCCGCCTCGCGCCCGCCGCGCCGATGGTGTACACGATCCATCATGCCAGAGACGAGCAGCTGTCGGCGTTCTACCGGTATTGTCAGGAGCCGCATTACGTCGCGATCTCCGACGATCAACGACGCCGCGAGATCTGCCTCCGGCATGTGCACGTCATCCATCATGGTCTGGATCCGGCGAGGTACCAGTGGACACCGCGGCCACGCGGCGACTATGTGTGCTTCGTCGGACGCTACTCGAGTGTGAAGGGGCCACATACGGCCATCGATGTCGCTCGCGAGGCCGGCGCTCGGATTCGGATGGCGGGAGAGGTTCATCCGCCTGACGAGGCGTGGGCGGAGAGGGAGCTGCAGCCGAGGCTTGCGCAGCCTCACGTCACCGACGTCGGGCCCGTCGGCAGCGCCATCAAGGCTCGACTGCTCGCACACGCGCGCGCACTGCTCGCGCCGATCGAGTGGAACGAGCCGTTCGGTCTCATTCTGATCGAGGCCATGCTATCGGGCTGTCCGGTGGTCACGTTCGGGATGGGCAGCGTTCCCGAGCTGGTCGAGCATGGCCTGACGGGATTCATCGCGACGTCCGCCGAGCACATGGTCGACCTGCTTCGACCAGGCGGCGCCGTCGACCGGATCGACCGCGCCGCGTGTCGCGCGCGGGCGGTCGAGCGATTCAGCGCCGACCGCATGGTCGCGGATCACGTCGCATTGTACCAACGCATTCTCGGTACGTCGACGTCGTCACCTTCCCGCGGATCGAGCTCGCGAATGGTGGCGTAGCCGTGACCTCGCGCGCGACGGGAGGCAAGCCCAACGCCTCCGATCAGATCGCGGCGCGGAGCGCGTCGCCGTCGGACCAACCGATCATCTCGATGGCCGATGCCGTCGGCTACCCGGCAATTCCCTGTGACCGCGAGACGCCGGTTTCGGATGCGCTCACCCTCAAGCACGATCGGCTATTCGCCCTCATCGACCAACACGGCAACGTGGCGCCGGCGGGCAATTGTTCGCTCGGCGTGTTCGAAGGAGACACGCGGATCCTCAGTCACTACGAGGTCCGCATGGCGGGCAGCCCGCCGGCGAAGCTCTCGACGCAGGTCATTCAACCGTACTACTCGCAGATCGACCTGGCTGTCACGGACCACGAGTTCGGCGGGAACGCGTGGGACCCGAAACACGCGATCTACATCCGACGTGAGCTGGTCCTCGAGGATTCGCTGATGGAGCGACTGACGCTCACGAACTTTCTCGTGCGACCGATCGACTTCTGGGTGCAGCTCCTCGTCGGTTGCGACTTCGCCGACATCTTCGAGGTGCGCGGGTGGAAGCGCGAGCAGCGTGGGACATTTCTGGCGCCGATCGTCGAACCCACGTCGATTCGGTTTGCGTATCGCGGTCGCGACGGTCGAGTGATGGGGAGCGCGATCCGGTTCGTCGATCCGCCCGACGCTCTCGACGCGCGTACAGCGCGCTGGGCGTTTCGCCTGTTGCCTGGGACGCCGGTGCAACTCGAATGGACCGTCAAGGGCGCCACCATGCGTGAGCGTCCCCACGCAGTCACGGAGACCGGCTTCGATGACCGGCGGCGCCGGCTCACGACCGTGTACGATCGCTGGCGGTCGGCGTGCTCCCGGTGGACGAGTGGCATCGGAACGTTCGACGCGACGATCACACGGGCGATCGACGACCTGCGATCGCTCTACATCACCGCCGATGGGAGCAGGGTCATCTCGGCGGGTATTCCGTGGTATTCGACCGTGTTCGGACGAGATGCGCTGATCACCTCAATGGAAACATTGTCCCTCAATCCTCGCATCGCGATCGATGCCCTGCGCTATCTCGCACGGCATCAGGGCACGAAAGAAAACACGTATACGGAGGAACAGCCGGGCAAGATCATGCACGAGCTGCGTCGAGGGGAGATGGCACGGAGCGGCGAGATCCCGCACGTGCCGTACTACGGCACCATCGACGCGACGCCGCTGTGGCTGGTGCTGCTCCACGAGACGTGGCGATGGACGGGGGACGATTCGCTCGTTCGTGAGCTGCTGCCTAACGTGCGTCGCGCGCTGGCGTGGATCGATGAGTACGGGGATCGGGATGGCGACGGGCTCGTCGAGTACGCAAGCACGTCACCGCGCGGGTTGGTGAATCAGGGGTGGAAGGATTCCGGCGACGGCGTGCCGTTCCCCGACGGTCGGCTGCCGCATCCGCCGATCGCGCTCATCGAGGTGCAGGGGTACGTCTACGACGCCAAGGTGCGCGCGGCCGCCTTGTTCTCCCGGCTGGGAGAGTCCGACACGGCGCAGCGGCTCGCAAACGAAGCGGCCCGCCTGCAACAGCGCGTGATGGATGCGTTCTGGCTCGAGGAACTCGGGACGTTCGCCCTGGCCCTCGATGGAAGCAAGCACGCGGTTCCCACAGTCACGTCCAATGCCGGCCACCTGCTGTACAGCAGGCTGCCTGACACGGAGCGCGGACGGCGCGTGGCGACGACGCTGCTGGCGCCGGACATGTACTGCGGCTGGGGCGTTCGCACGCTGAGCGCGCGACACGCGGTGTTCAACCCGATGAGCTACCACGACGGCTCCGTGTGGCCGCACGACAACGCGCTGATAGTAATGGGCATGTCGCACTACGGCCTCGGTGCCAACGCCATACCGATCGTGGTGGCGACGGCGGAAGCGGCGGCGGCGGCGAGGTACAACCGATTGCCGGAACTGTACTGTGGCATGGAGCGCACCCAGGAGACGCGCCCTGTTCAGTATCCGGTGAGCTGCTCGCCACAAGCGTGGGCGGCGGGCGCCCTGTTCATGATGCTCCAGGGGACGCTGGGCATTCTGCCGGATGCGCCCGGTGGGGCGGTGCACATTCGCAACCCTGTTCTGCCGACGCACCTGAGCAAGCTCACCATCACGAATCTGCGCGTTGGCGCGTCGCGCCTCTCGCTGCATTTCGAGCGGCACGCGAGCCGAACGCTCGTCAACGTGCTCGCGGTCGAATCGAGCACCGAGCCTGTTCGCGTTCAGATCGAGTTCGGGTGATGCGTTAGGCCGACGTCATGTCAGGTCCGCGCCAGGCGTGCATCGTCGGTGCCGAGCGGATTGCGAACGGGCGCCGCCACTGCAGGCACGACGAACTGCGGGGCCGGTTGCGGCAGGAGCGTCCCTGACTCCTCGACGATGTCGGCGATCTGCAGCAAGAGATCCTGCCGTACTGCGAGAAAGCGTGTGTTGTCCGCCGTCAACACGTACGCGGTAAGCTCGAGCAAAACGGCGTCCGCGCCGAAATCGACGAGCCGAATGGCCGACGTCTCGTGTTCGAGCTCCGTATGCGTGTCGAGCAGCGCCTGGATTCGGTCGAGCGTGGACCGCACGTGCGCGACGCTCGTCGCCGCCCGAAGATGCAATTTGGTCTGCAGCAGGATCTTCGCTCGCGTCGCGAAATTTTCCACGCTGCTGCCGGACAGCGTGCCGGCGGGTATGGACAACAGCGTCTGCTCCGCCGTTCGAAGTCGCACCGAGCGCAGCGTGATGTCTTCGACCACGCCGACGCGGTTCGCGATGCTGCACGTGTCACCCACGGCGAGTGCTCTGTCGCTCAGGAGAAAGACGCCTCCGAGAAGGTTCTCCACGCTCTTCTGGGCGCCGAGGGCAAGAGCTACGCCGCCGATGCCGAGACCGGCCAGCGCGGTCTTGGTGTCGACGCCAAGGACAGTCAGGATTGCCAGGGCGGCGACGACGACGACGAGTGCTTTCACCAGCCGTTCGGCTAGCATGATGAGAGATCGTGCGCCGCTATGCGTGCCACCCGACATCAGGTAGCGAGCACGGTCCGATGCAACCGTGAGGACGCGCCGTAGCAGCCACGCCAGGGCAACGATCAACGCGACGAATCCCACATGCCCATAGCTGATCCGGAAGGCCAGCGGGAGTCGCATGAACGGCATGTACGCCAGGTGGATCGCGAGCGTCAGCACGACGATGACCGGCCAGCGCAGGCTTTCATACATCGAGTCGAGCGCGCCGCGGCGGCTGGCGCCAACCGTTCGCCTCGCGATGCCCACAATCACGCCAGACAGCAGTCTGAACACGATGATTGGGACTAAGATCGTCGCCGCCAATATGATCCACTGCGCGAGCGAGACACCGAACAACACAGGCCTAACGAACGCCGGTGGCATGGCGCGCTCGAACCAGGTCGACTTGATCAGTCGGTGCAGCGCCGGAACTTCGCGAAGTGTCTCGGAGGAGAGCAGCCAGACGGGTCCCGCCAGCGAGTCTGTGACACGCACCAACTCGACGTCGACCTTCTTGCTTTCGACGGACAGCGGACCAATACGCTCGCGATCCTCCGGGAGCCCATCGTCGAGCGCCCCCGTCGGCGACGCATCGATGCTCTGGACCGGCTCACCATAGTACCGATCCATGAGCTGGCTCAGCTTCCGCGCCAAGGTGTCCGCATTGAGGCGCTGGGCGTCGTTGAGCTGCAGGTATCGAATTGCGGTGGCGAAATCGTTCCGGTGGACTGCTTCGGTGAATCCGGTGATCGTCCCCCGCGGCGTGCCTCGCCCGAGCGGATCTTCGACTTGCGGTTGTTGGGCGGCCGGCTTCGGAGCTTCCGCACCAGGAAGCTGCGCAATGGCCGCGCGGGAGAGCGCGAGCAGCAGGATGACGCGACTGATCATCATGGCGTGCCTCCGTTTGAATCGAGCTGCCCCGTGTTGGGGAACGAACGTCGACCGATCATTGCATCAAGGTGGAAGACCAGCAGAGTTGCACCAATTGTCCGAAGGACCAAGCTTCGTCTTACGCGGCCACGGGCGAGTCGTAGATTCGATCGAATCCTTGGGCGAGAGAACAACACCATGAGCTCCAGCATCGCGCGCATTGCACCGTTCCTGGTGGTGGCCGGAGTGCGACTCGCTGCCCCATCCGCGCTCGCCGCGCAGGAATACCTCTACGTTGGCAACAGCCTGGGCGGCGACATCTCCGTCATCTCGATTCCGGGGCACAAGGTCGTCCGCACTATCCCGGAGAGCGTGGTCGGCAACCATCCCGACGACGTGATCGCCTCGCGCAACGGCGATGTCCTCTACATCAGCCGCCTCGACGTCAACGATGTCATCGCGGTGAGCACCGCGACCGAACAGATGCTCTGGCGGGCCGAGGTGCCAGGAGTGCCGAACCATCTGACGCTCTCGCCGGACGAGCAGTTTCTCTACGTCCCGATCTACGACAAGGGGCTGCTCGCGGTGGTGGATACGAAGACCCACCAGGTCGTCACGACGCTCGAAGTCGGGAGGGGACCGCACGGGACGCAGCTCGGCCCAACCGGGAAGCATCTCTACATCGGGAACATGGAATCGAACGACGTCGCCGTCGTGGAGGTCGGGACCAACCGGCTCGAAAAGCGGATTCGACTCCCCGAAGGCGTTCGGCCGTTCCAGATCTCGAGGGATGAGAAATATCTCTACGCGCAGCTCTCCAAGCTGCACGGGTTCGTCATTGTGGACCTAACGCGCGACAGCGTCGTGCGAACGGTGACGCTGCCGACGAGCGGCAAGACGCTGCCCGAGGCGACGCTCGGGATGTCGCACTACGTGATGAACCACGGTCTGGGCATCTCGCCGGACGGCAAGTATCTCGTCGCCAACGGGTCGCTTATCGGGATCACGGCGATCTACTCGATGCCGGAGCTCGAGCTACTGGGCACCGTGCCCGTGGGCCGCGAGCCCAACTGGGTCGCGTTCAGCCGAGACTCGAGGTACGCGTACGTGAGCAACCGGCGCGACAACACGCTCTCGGTGATCTCGCTTCCCGATCGGAAGGAAGTCGCGCGGCTCAAGGTGGGCGAGTTCCCGCAGCGCATGACCACGACGGTCATCGCGCGGCGTCCGAACTGAGCACCATCGGTGTCGTCGCCATCGATCTCGCGCCGCGGCGCGCTCGGGGTACTGTGGAGCGTCGCGGGATGGTCGAGCGGCGTGGCGATGTCGATACTGTCGGGATGCGCCAGCGTGTTGGGACGTCGCGGCCCGCATGGCGGAACCGCCGTGGGCACGCTGGACAAGCTGCCACCCGGCAGCGGGCTGCGTGCGTCGTTAGGCGGTGACGAATCGACGATCGTCGTCAACGTGGACGGGGCAGTGAGAGCCTTCCGGGCCGTCTGCACCCACGAAGGGTGCCCGCTGGGCTGGAACGCCCAGCAGCACCTGATCCGCTGCCCCTGCCATGGCGGGGCGTACGACACGGCGGGTCGTGTCGTCTCGGGTCCGCCACCCGCGCCGCTCACCGAGCTGAAGGCCGTCGTCGATCACGGGACGATCTATGTCGTTCGCGACTGACGTGGTGACAGAACCGGTGTTGCATGTGATTGCACCCGTAGACAGATTGCTGGCGTGACTCTCGACCCCCACGCGACTCTCCGCAACAACGTCATCAAGAGGGTGCTCGACGGCGCCGGCATTGCCGCTCCGTCTCAGCGACACATCGCGTTCGAAGGGAAGGGCTCGCCGCCCGGGCTCCAGGCGCTCATCGACAAGGTCGAGGCCAACGCCTACAAGGTCACCGACGAGGACCTCCGACAGCTGCAGCAGACGTACACCGACGACGAGCTGTTCGAGCTCATCGTCTCCGCCGCCCTTGGCGCGTCGGAGCGTCGCCTTCGCGCCGGGCTCGACGCCCTGGACGAGGCATGAGACTCAAGAAAGTCCATCAGGGGCATCGACTGCCCGACAGGTTGATGCTCACGATGATGAACCTCATCGTGGGCCACGCACCGGGCGTCGTGCGGACGCTTCGTTATCGCAAGGAGTTCTTCGGTCACCCGTTCTCGGAGCTCACCGAGCAGGTGATGCGGGGGCCGTCGGAATGGACGGTGGGTGAGCGCGAGATGTTCGCGGCCTTCGTCTCGCGGCTCAACCAATGCGTGTTCTGAATGAGCGCTCACTCCGCGGTCGCGGAGGCGGCGCTGCAGGACGGATCGATGCGGCTCGTGCTCGACAACTATCGCACGGCCCCGATCGGCGAGAAGCTGCGAGCGATGCTCGCGCTCCTCGAGACGTTCACGCTCCATCCGGATGAGATCGACGCGAGCCACATTCGCGCCGCGCTCGCGGCCGGTGTCTCCCGCGACGCCATTCGAGACGCGTTCTACGTCGCGTACCTCTTCAATACGTACGACCGCCTCGCCGACACCCTCGGATGGGAATTGCCTGACGAGAGCTACTATCCCAAAGCCGGGCAGTTCCTGCTCAAGAAGGGGTATCTTTAGAGCGTAGTCGCGCTCCCCCGGAGGCCCTGGCATGACGGATACGTTAGGCACCACCGCCACGACGGCGAGAACCACCCGCCTCGTCGTGCTCGGCGGCGGCGTTGGCGGTCTCACCGCAACGCGCAAGCTCGATCAACTGTTCGGGAATCGCCCAAACGTCGAGATCACCCTCGTCAGCCGCGACAACTTCTTTCAGCTCAGCCCACTGCTGTTCGAGGCGTGCTCGGGTGTTCTCGAGCTCCGTCATTGCGCACAACCCGTCCGGCCAACACTCGACCACGCCCGGTTCGTGGAGGCGACCGTCGACTCGGTCGACGTCGATCGCCGCGTCGTGCACGTGGCGGCGCCAGGACGGGACTACGAGATCCCGTACGATCACCTCGTCGTCGCGCTTGGTGCCACCACGAACATGTCAATCATCCCGGGCTCCGAGCTGGCGAGAACGTTCAAGACCGCGGCTGATGCGCTGTTGCTTCGAAATCACCTGATCGAACGTTTCGAGCGCGCCGACGTCGAGACCGATCCGCGGCGACGGGGACAGTTGCTGACCATCGTCGTGATCGGCGGAGGACTCGTCGGAGTCGAGTTGCTTGGCGAGCTGACGGCCTTCGCCGAGGACATCCTGCGGTATTATCCGCGCATTCGCCGGGACGAGATGCGCTTTCACCTGTTCGAGGTCAGTGACCGCCTGCTCGCGGAATCGACCCCGGCGCTCGGCGAATACGCCACGCGGGTCCTCACCGCGCGCGGTGCCGAGCTTCACACATCGACACCGGTGAAGGCGATCGAGCCGGGCCTCGTCCGGGTTGGGGACAAGGCGATCGAGGCGGATACGATCGTCCTCGCGGCGGGCATCGTGCCGAGTGGGGCCGTGGCGCGCATCCCCGTCGAGCGCGACAAGCGGGGCCGCATTGTCACCGAAGCTACAGCACAGAGCGTGAGTCACCCCAACGTCTGGGCGATAGGCGACTGCGCGGCGATCCCGGGACCGGACGGCAAGCCGTACCCCGCGCTGGCGCAGCACGCCTTGCGAGAGGCGCGCGCCGTGGCTCGGAACATTCACGCCGTGGTGTCGCGACGTCCCCCGAGTGCGTTCGTATATCGATCCCTCGGCACGATGGCCGCATTCGGCCACGCGGACGCAGCGGCCGACGTGCGCGGCGTGCATGTCACAGGATTCTTCGCCTGGTGGTTGCGGCGGACCTATTACCTGTTCCAGATGCCGCGCTGGGATCGACGTCTTCGCATTGCGCTCGACTGGACGGTGGCGTTGTTCTTCCGGCCCGATCTCACGAAGGTCGATCTGGCGCCGGAGTACGAGCGCGAAAAGCGAAACTGTCCAGCGGGCGCCCTTGCCGACCGCGTTGCTTCCGCCGCCGCGCGATGATGGTGGCAAGGCGGGGCGTGCGCTCCACAGTCGGGATGCTCGTGCTGCTTCTCTCGGCGTCGGCTGACGCGCCAGGGCAGGAAGCGCACCCACACTGGATGCTCGGACCGTTCGAGAAGCCCAAGGGTGTCAATCCAATCCTGGTGCCTAACGCGACGGCGACGTTCCGTCCGCGCGCCGGCGAACCGCCCGTGCGGTGGGAGGAGACCGCGACATTCAATCCGGCGGCGGTCGTGCGAAACGGGACCGTGTACGTGCTCTACCGCGCGGAGGATGCAACGGGCGAGGCGAAGATAGGATTTCACACGTCGCGCATCGGGTTGGCGGAGAGCAAGGACGGCTTGCACTTCACGCGCCGAGCGGCACCGGTGCTCTACGCGCAGAATGACGCCCAAGCCGCGAACGAATCGCCGGGCGGGGTCGAGGACCCTCGCATCGTCGAGACCGAGGAAGGCCAGTATGTGTTGACGTATACGCAGTGGAACCGGAAAGTCCCCCGGCTCGCGGTGGCGACGTCCCGGGACCTCGTGGCCTGGGACAAACATGGGCCGGCATTCGCGAAGGCAGCGGGTGGAAAGTACCTGGAGGTCGAATCCAAGTCGGGCGCGATATTGACCCGGGTCGTGGGGAACCGCCTCGTCGCGACCAAGGTCGACGGGAAGTACTGGATGTACTACGGGGTGCCTAACGTCATGGTCGCCACATCGGAGAACCTGACGGACTGGACGCCGCTGGAGGTGGACGAGGGGCGGCCGCTGGCCGTGCTGTCACCGCGACCCGGGTATTTCGACTCGTGGCTCGTCGAGGCGGGCCCGCCGGCGATCCTCACAGGCGACGGCATCGTGCTGCTCTACAACGCCGGCAACAGCGACCGGTTTGGAGACCGCGGGCTCCCCGCGCGGGTGTATACGGCGGGGCAGGCGCTGTTCGACGCTCGGAATCCGATCAAGCTGGTCGGCCGCTCGGATCGGCCATTCCTCCGCCCCACGGAGGAGTACGAGCGCACGGGCCAGTATTCCGAGGGCACGACCTTCGTGGAGGGGCTCGTGCCGTTCAACGGCCGGTGGTTCCTGTATTACGGGAGCGCCGACTCCCGCGTCGGGGTGGCGGTGGCGCCCGTTAGGCGGTAACCGAAACGACGCGACTGACTAACGGCGCGAAATCCCAGACAGCGCCAATCCCAGACAGCGCCAATCCCAGACAGCGCCAATCCCAGACAGCGCCAATCCCGAAGAGCGCCAATCCCGAAGAGCGCCAATCCCGAACGGCGCCGATGCCGAACGGCGCCGATGCCGAACGGCGCCGATGCCGAAAGGCGCATGTGAGGCGACCAGTCAACCATTCAACAGCGAATTCAACATCTTCACGATCACGACCAGCAGATTGTGAAGCGGCCAATACGTCTTTGCATCGACGCGGTTCGCACGAAAGTTCGCCCTCAGATGGCGAATCGTTTCTTCGGCTTCGCCGCGAGCGATCTCGAGCGAGTGATCCCGCGCACGACCCCGCTCGCGACCGAACGCTTCACTGATGTTCGCGCATATCGACTGGACTGACCGCCTCATTTGCCTAACGTGTAGCAGGCGGCGGGGTGGCGAGCGGTCGATGAGGTCGTTGATCTGAGCCGCCGCCCACTCGGCGGCGTCGAGGACATCGAGGTTGCGGTGTGGCACGCCGCAACATTGGCGACCATGGGCGGTGTGGCCCCCATCGATCCGATGCGATGCTCGGCATTCTGCTGCCGCCTGGCGCCGTCTGCCGCGGTATGGCGTGGTATTCGACGTTTGGGATTGGCGCCTTATGGAATTGGCGCCGTTCGGGATTGGCGCCTTATGGAATTGGCGCCGTTCGGGATTGGCGCCTTATGGCGCCGTTCGGGACTGGCGCCTTATGGAACCTGGCGCCGTTTGGCAGTTGCGCCTTGCGCCTTCCGGATCCAGAGCTACGCGAGAGAGTATTGGACTCGTCAATTCGGTGAAGGGTGGGTCCACCAGCGCTTGCCGGAACCCCCCCGGCGCTCACATTGCTTCACATCCGCAACGCCGAAACCAACGTGCTCCACGTGCGAACGCTGGGCGGGCTCCGTCAGACCAACGACGGCGACGGGCGTCCGCTGCGACGGAAGCCACTCGCTCTCCTCAGTTACGTGGCCCGAAGAAGTCCGGGCGCGGTGACGCGCACGGAGTTGGCCACGCTCTTCTGGGGAGAGCGCGGAGAGGAGCGCGCACGCCAGTCACTCCGCCAGGCGCTGTTGGAGCTCAAGCAGGTGCTCGCGGACAAGATTGACATCGATCCGGACTCGGTGCGGGTCGCCCCCGGTGTGGTCGGCCTCGACATCATCGCGTTCGAGCGCGACCTGTCGGACGGGCGCGTGCAGGAAGCCGTAGCGCGCTGGAGCGGAGACTTCTTCGAGGGCGCGGAGGACATAGGCGGCGAGGGATTCCGCCGCTGGATCGAGAACGAGCGGGCGTCGCTCCACGGCCAGCTCGGCACTGCGATGCAGAAGCTGATCGGGGACGCGGAGCTCGCGGGCGACTGGACGGCCGCTGCCGCGTGGGCACAGCGGTGGGCGGAGGCTGTGCCGTTCGAGGAGGTCGCGCATCTGCGGCTCATCGAATCGCTTCGAATGAACGGGCGAAACAGCGACGCCCTGGCGGTGCACGCGGCATTCGTCACGAGAGCCCGCGCCGCGCTCGACATCGAGCCCTCGGCCGAGTTCATGCGACTCGGGGGCGGGCTTGCCGACGGTGCCAGGGAAGAGCTGGCTCGGCGCGGTCGTGGCTCCGCCGCGGTCCTCAGTCCGGCGCTCGTAGGGCGCGGCGCCGTCATGACCGAGCTGCTCGACGCCTGGAAGTCGGCGGTCGGTGGGCAGTCGGTCGTCGTCGTGCTCGAGGGTTGGGCGGGCGACGGCTTGACGAGAACGTGCGACGAGCTGGTGGCCCAGGTGGGCAGGGATGGGATGGTGCTGCGAGCCGCCGGTGCCGGCGTACCGAACGACTACGCGACCGCGTCCGAGCTGTTCGAGGGCGTGCGCAGGGCTGAGGGTACTGCCGGCGCTGCGCCCGAAGCGCTGGCCGAGGTGGCTCGCATCGTCCCCTCGCTGACCTCGGAGTTCCGGTTCCTTCCTGCCGCCGCGGGCGACGACTCGGCACTCCGCGATGCGGTGGGGCAGACGCTCGCGGCGATCGGCGAGGAGACGCCCGTCCTCGTTGTGCTGGATGACGCGCACGAGGCCGACGAGGCGACGCAGCGCCTGCTCAGCGCACTCGCGCCGCGCCTAACGGGACGTGTCATGCTGCTGCTCGCGATCGACGAGGCCGCGCGCCAGGGCAGTCAGCCGCTGTCCGCGCTGCGGGCGGCCAAAGGCGTTCGACAACTGCGCCTTCCAGCGCTGACGATCGCGGACGTCGAGGCGATGCTCGAGTCCATGATGGCACTGGAAACGTCGGAGCGACGTGCATTGGGCGGGCGGCTGCATCTGGAGACGGGCGGGGTTCCGCACGATGTGCGCGAGCTCGTGTCGTCGCTCGTGGATGATCGATTGCTGGCGCCCGACTCGACGGGTACGTGGCGTGTGTCGACGGCGCTCACCGGCCGGCCGCTCCCAATGCCCGCGGCGATCAAGGATCGTGTGCGCGCGCGGCTAAACCGGCTGACCCCGGAGGCGCGCTCGCTGGCCGGCGCGATTGGCGTGCTCGGCGGGCCGGTGGACGGGTCGGTCGCGACCTCGGTTGCCGACCTGGCAGTCGACGCCGGCGACGCCGCGTTAGGCGAGCTGGTGTCGCGACGGCTGCTGCGCGAGTCGCCGGCGCAGCCTGGGTGGTACGAGTTCCGTTCGCCGACGACGGCTCGGGCGGTCGCGGCGCTGCTTCCGGCAACGACCCGCGAGGCGCTTCATGCCCGCGCAGCCGAGGTGTTGACGGAACGGGATCTGGCGTCGACGGCGGAGAGGAGCCTGCTGCCGTACCATCTCGCCCGCGCTCCGAGTGCCGGTCCGGCGCAAGGATCGAAGGTCGCTCCACCGCGCCCGCGCCGCGGAAAACTCGCGCTCGTTGCGATCTCCGCAGTCGTCGCCGCCCTCGCCGTGGTCATCGCCATGCGCAATGGCAAGCGCTTCTTGTCTGCGTCGGCCAATCCGAGCGTGCCGATCGTGGCGCTCGGTCGGATCGCGGACTATCGGCAGGCGACGAGCCCGAACCTCGCGAAGCCGCTCACGGACATGCTGGCGACGAATCTCGGGCGGGTCGGTCGCCTTCGCGTCGTGAGTGCAGCGCGGATGGACGAGCTCGTGAGACAGGCGGGCGACGGAGATACGTCGGAGGGTGCGCTCGTTCGGGCGGCGCGCCGCGCCGGCGCTACCGAGCTCGTTGACGGAGCGCTGTACGCTCGCGACGACGGGGGGTTCCGCCTCGATCTGCGTCGCGTCGAGCTGGGCACCGGCAACATCCAGAAGACGTATTCGATCGTGGGGACCACGGTCTTCGAGCTCGCGGACAGTGGCACGGCTCGTGTGGCCGCTGACTTTGGCGAAACCACACCGTTAGGCTCCATCGCGGATGTAACGACCAAGTCCCTGAGCGCCTACCGCCTCTACGAGCAGGGCCTGCAGGCGTACTACGCGTTCGACTTTCACGCGGCGGACCCACTCTTCCTGGCCGCGTTGAAGGAGGACAGCACGTTCGCCATGGCGGCGTACTACTCGGCCATCAATGAAGGGATAGGGACGCGCGAGACGCTCCAGCGGTTCGCGCTCGCGGCGCGTCTCGCCGCGCACACGACCGACCGGGAGCGCCTAACGATCCAGGCACACTACGCGTTTCACTCATCGTCGCCGTCGCTTCGCGCGCTCGCCGAAACGCTCGCGGTTCGCTACCCCGACGAGATCGAAGGGTATTACTTCACCGGCATCGCCCTCATGCAGGGCGGTGAATACCTTCGCGCGCTCGCGCCACTCAACAAGGCGATCGCGATGGACTCGCTGAAGTTGGCGAGCGCCGTGGGGCGATGCATGGGCTGCGAAGCGCTGCGTCAGGTGGTCTCGGCGTATCAGCTCGCCGATTCCACTCCCGCCGCGGAGCGTGAGGCTCGCCGATGGATTCGGCTCGAACCGAGGTCTCCCGCGCCGTGGCACATCATCGCCGAGCTTTTTTCGCAAATGGGCCGACCGACCGAAGCGCAAGCGGCGCTGGACCGCGCATCGGCGATCGATGCCGGCCGGCGGGAGGCAGAGCGGCTGCTCGGTCGCGCCGTCCACTACATCTACGCAAACGACTTCGAGCAGGCGGATCGCATTCTGAGCGTCGAGCTAGAGAGCGGATCGACGTCCCGGGCAATAGAAGCGGCATGGTTCGGCGCCATCAGCTTCCGAATGCAGGGGCGTCTCAACGAGGCGCTGGTTGCCGCTCGCCGGAATCGTGCACTTACGCTTTCGCAGTATCCACGGGCGGCCTTGCCGCG